>JACLAC010023594.1_pt1 | contig 14772 bp, 3 predicted proteins | sample 8027881 | NCBI WGS metagenome assembly JACLAC01 (sample SAMN15725517, study PRJNA655200) | protist metagenome | isolation source: fluorescence activated cell sorting (FACS) single amplified genomes of... | place: Spain: Blaines Bay Microbial Observatory, Mediterranean Sea | collected 2016-01-19 | reverse complement strand
ATGAAAAAGCTGATTGCACAACATGTAGTAACGGTAAATATCAAGATGGCACTGGAGAAACTAGTTGCGAAGACTGTCCAGTTGGTAGATTTCGAACAGCTGATTCAACAAACGATAACAAAAACTGGGATGGCGCCGCGAATAATGATGGAATGAACGCACTCGCTGATTGCAACATTTGCGAAGGCGGTACATATCAAAACAGTGCCGCATCAACTGGTTGTAGTGATTGTCCACCTGGGCGATTTGGTGTAGCTACAGACACAGTTGTCACTGAACATGATGAAATAGATGATTGTACGATATGTGCTGCTGGAAAGTACAGTAGTAACCCTAAACAAACATCCAATACGTGTGTTGATTGTCCAGCTGGAACCTATAATGTTAATGATAATAATAACGCCGATGATCATAACCAATACTCTGATTGTACTGTATGCGAAGGTGGAACATATAGCACAACAGCGGCAGCTCATAACCTAACTACATGTATAGTCTGTTCAGCTGGTACCTATTTACAAGATGACGCAAGCCCAACCGCAGATGAACATGACGACGCAAGCGATTGTCTTAATTGTCCAACTGGTACATACATGGATGTTGGTAATTCCGTTTCAACTGAACGTGATGATGCGAACGATTGTAAACAATGTGAAAAAGGTAAATACCAAGATATCGAAGCTCAAACATCATGTAACGTATGTGTAGCAGGTAAATATCGTCATACACCATTAATAAGCGTTGCGTATAATAGCACGAATGGTAATGATGCAGATTTAGATGATTGTAAATTATGTCCAAAAGGTACATATTTAGAATTAGATCCAAACAATGATAGTAACGAAGAAGCGAGTGAACACGATGAAGTCATAGATTGTAAAATTTGTGGGGCTGGTAAATATATTGACGAAACTGGTAAGATTGCAGAGATTGATTGTAAACATTGTCCAACTGGCAAATATTTAGAAGCTGATCCTGATACAAATGGTACCATAACGATGGAAGAACATGATGAAGAAAACGACTGCAAAAACTGTGTTGCTGGTAAATATAACAACCGAACGGGACAAATCGCAATTGATAGATGCACAGATTGTGTCATTGCAAAATACAGTGGAACCGAGAATGCAACATCGGAAGATTATTGCATCTCTTGTGAAGCAGGAAAATTTACTGAAAGTACCGGAAGTACGTCAATTATTCAATGCAAGGAATGTGGTTTTGGCACCTATAACGATGAATTGGCCAGTACAAATTGTAAATTTTGTGAATTAGGAAGGTTTACCTACAATTCAACCAATGATAATATTGATGATTGTACTGCATGTGGAACAGGAATGTACGCACTGGAAACGGGAAATCAGTCGGTATGCCAAACATGTACCGTTGGTAAATTTAGTAACATCACTGTCGCTGGTGAAGAATCTTTGTGTTTAACTTGCCCCAAAGGATCATGGAATTCCGAGCTTGGTGTTCATGTATGTAAATCATGCCTTGCTGGGACGTATTTAGAAGATGATGCTACGGATAATACTTTTCATGATGAATCAATTGATTGTAAAGTGTGCGGAAGCGGTACCTATCTAGATGGCAATTTATTGTTTGAATTGCATGATTCGATATCAGATTGCAAATGGTGTGTTGCTGGTAAATATCTTACTGACAATGTAACAGTAGATGAGCATGATAATGAAGATGATTGTGAAATATGTGATGCAGGGATGTGGAGTCCGGAAAAATCTAAATTTTGCAAAATATGTCCAGCAGGGCGTTATTTAGAAGATGTAAAAACGAATGAAACATTGCACAATACGGTGGAACGTTGCACTATCTGTGGCTCTGGGAAATATTTAGACGATGCAGGATTGGCCCAATCTTTGCATGATGATGAAGAAGATTGTAAATTGTGTGTAATTGGTAAATATTTACAGGATGATGGTATAATTGTAAGCAAACACGTAGTTGAATTGAACTGTTTAAATTGTACATCCGGCATGTATGTAGATCAAACAGGCCAGCAATTTTGCAAAATTTGTGCAGCGGGGAAATACCTTGATGATAGTGGCACACGTGCATCATTGCACGATAATGCATTGGATTGCAAGCTATGTGGCATAGCAAAATATTTAAACGATGATGCTGAAACTGCTTTTTTGCATAGTAGCAGTGATAGTTGCAAAATCTGTCCATCTGGATCATGGAATGATCAGCAAGGTCAACAAATTTGCAAAGCATGTCAATCTGGTACCTATTTGCCTACTTCAACAACAGTTGACAATCATGACAATGCGGATGATTGCAAAATTTGCCCTATTGGGCGTTATTTACAAGACAATAGCAACATTACGAAACATAATGAGTTGAGTGATTGTACAGTATGCCCAGGTGGTTCCTATTTAGAAGACAATGCGACGGCTAGAGAATACCACGATCATTTAGGTGATTGCCAAGTATGCGAAGCGGGTAAAGTTAATGTCGATTTAGGATTAAGTCAAGATAATCATGACAATATAGAGGATTGTTCCGAATGTAGCGCTGGTAAATATCTTTCCGACGACTCGACGGACAAAAATACAGAAGAGGATGATGATAAAGATAAAAATTTAATACCAAATTTTCATCTACATGATTCCGACGATGATGCAGCTTCAAGCGATTGTATCAAATGCCCCACAGGCAAAGTTTCTGCAAACTCTGGCCTCATAAGTGAATGTGAATGTATAAAATGTGAACCTGGTATGTATTCGGAGATAAAGGGAGGAACAGAATGCAAAGGGTGCTTATCTATGACATATCAAGATCGATCTGGCCAGAAAGATTGCAAAAATTGCCCCGAAGGCGAGGAATCAGGACCTATGGCAGTAGCCTGCGCCACATGGTCATCGTTTAATCAATTGCCTTTTTTACCGCAAATGTCAGAGGATAATCTGTACACATATCAATTGAGTTTAACAAAAGCGCCACTTGGTGCACCAGTATACGTATCACTGACATCAAACAATCCAATATGTTCAGTACCCGAAGTGTCAAACTTTGTATTTGATGACTCGAATTGGAATATACCGAAAGAAATTGTAATAAAAATTGGCGTTGGTGAAATATCGACTGCAAAAGGAAGTGAATTAGATCCTTGCGACATAGATCATACAATAAATACTACCAGTTTTATCTACTACGGGCGTTTTAATCAAGAATTTCAAATTCGTATATTTTCAAAAGGTTGTGGTATTGGTGAATATCGTGGTAAATGGCCTAGAAAATACAATGAAACAGAATGCATATGCAGCGTTCGATTTTATAAACCACCAAGTATAGATTGCGCAGATTGCAAAGAAGGAATGGTATGCGACGACCCTGCTGTGGAAACACCAGAAGTTGCTCCAGGATATTGGCGTTTTGATCCAAAATCTCCAGATTTTGAAAATGTTAAACTATATGAATGCATACGCAAAGAATCATGTACTGGTGGGAATTCAACAAAACATCGATGTGCAATTGGGTATGATAACGACGGGCCACTTTGTGCCGTTTGCGCTGATAAATATGTAATGCAACAGGATGTATGTAGTCATTGCCCAGAATATAAACCAAGTTCCCCAACAATGCCGACTGGAGATTTGCTATATGCTGGCTTAATCACTTTATTCATATTTGCTTGTGGATTGTATTATTATTTGACAAACGATGCATTGACGGAAGAAGATGAATTCTTACTTCGGGAGAGATTGCACCATCTTGATTTAGATAGATTATTTCCAACAACGGAAAAAAAACCATGTTTAACGCTAGTGCGCTTTGTTGAATTGGTAGATGAATCCGATGCTGGATTCACGGAAGCGGAATCAAAGCATATCTTTCACATTATCGATTCTGATGATTCGAATTCCATAACAAGGCCAGAACTTGAGCTGTACATAACAAAAGATGGAGCTATTGACCCAGGAAATTTCTCAAAAATGGCCCAACAAAAGCAAGTGCAAAAACAAAACAAAGGCGATAGTGGAAGACAGGTTGGAAGTACCGTAATGAAATTAAAAATATTTTTTGGCTTTACGCAATGTATGTCAGGCGCTGCTGTAGTATTTGATGTTCCATGGCCACCGTTTTTACGACAAATGATGAAATTGATGGAGCTAACTTCCTTTGATATATATTCTGTTTTTGGCGAAGTTTCATGTACGATGCAAACCGGATTTACGCAAAAATTTATTTTTCACATGTTGTTAGGGCCAATGCTTGGTACATGCATCTTTCTCGTATGGAAGATCATATTATGTCGAAAAAAACATTGTTTATGTAAAAAACGTTGTGTTTGTTTGCAAACTAGATGCAGACCAAGGTTCACATTAGAAAGTATGCAAACGAATTTATATACATTGATGCAATTGATGGCATTTGGTTTGTATACCGGTTTAGCAACTAGAATCTTTCGCCTTTTTAAATGCCAAAAAGTACATCAACGGTATTTCCTGGTTGGTGATATGAGCGTTGCATGTTTTGAAGATGCATGGTGGAATTACGGTTACATTGCAGTTGGATGCATTTTCCTATATATTGTCGGTATACCATTAATACAATTTATGGCCTTGTATACCAATCGACATTATTTGCATGAATTGACTGCACTTAACTTGAAACGCCATCGAAAGGTAGTGAAACAATTTGGATCTATCTATAAAAATTACACGGAAGAATGCTATTATTATGATTTAGTCGATTTGATCAGACGCCTATTATTAACGGGTGGTTTGATATTAGTTGGAGAGGAAAGCACGGCGCAAGTGTTTCTTGGAACCATTATTTGCGTCGTATGGTTGCTTTTAATCGCATTTAAAAGACCATACAAAGCATATTATGACAATTTGCTTGGTACCATGCTATCCGCTAATCTATTGCTAACGATGGTGAGCGGATTATGTTTAAAAATGTACGAGTTAGAAAGAAGTAACGATGCATATGAGCAGCTGATATTTGATTATTTATTAGGTGCAGTGGCAATCGGTTCTATCGTTATTGGAATATCTGCCATCATTGTCACGATTCCCCAGCTTCGAGAAGCAATTATGACTCAAGTCGCAAAATCAAATACTTCTAATATTAGAAAATATTTTGATGAATGGAGACTTCATCAGGAAGTTAATATCAAATGGCTAAAGCTTCCAGCTTTAAACAGAATACTTAAAATGGCTAGCAAAGAGATAGAAAAAGAATTAGAAGCCGCGGCGAAGCATAGACGTTTATCTCATGTACTTGGAGATGAGGAAATAGCAAATAAATATGAAAAATTGCAGACAGGTGCAATAAAACATAATAATGTAATGGATTATACAGATCCAGAGCATAACCTATTTCACACTATAATAAAGAACCCTACAATAATTCTGAAAAATGCAGCAGATGTTGATGTATTGGATGATACGGGGGTTATGAAGAAAAAAAGTAAAACAATAAAAAAGAAAAAAAGAAATTGCTTTTGTTGCTGCTTTAAAAAGAAGGAAAAGTCTTTCTTATTGCCGAATTTAAGTACAACAACATCTGGGAAAGGTTCTGGTGCTATATTAACGTTGGAAGTGACCGGGGTTGATGATCATTCATTTGCTGTTACTGGCGTTATAGTGATGAATTCGGGTAGCGGGTATAGACCTGAAGATACATTGACCGTCTTGAGCACAGAAATTATGGGAATGTTATGTTATAAACATCCAAGGAAAAAAAAGATTTTAGATGAAGAGATAGATAATAAGAAAAAAGAGAGTCTTGAGCTAGAGAAACATAAAAAAAAGAAAAAGAAAAAGATGAAAGCATTGGTAGTAGTTGAAAAATTAGAAAAAAGCAAAAAAGATGTTAAAATGGTAAGCCAAGATTTAGTATTTACATTACGAACTGGGCAGATTTATTCTGGTGGTGATCATCTGACCTTTGCCTCCATTGTCCAATCAGCGGATATATATAGCAAAATCGCTACTCGTTTTAGAAATAAAAGAAGATTGAAACAAAAATGGGGCAAAGTCAAAATAAGTCCAGCTTCTTTAGCAATTGCAAGACGAAAATCCATGAAAATCAAACAAAAACTGAAATCAAAAGAGAGGAAACAAAAAACAATTTGCTGTTTTTGTTTTGGCAAAAGAGCAAGAGGCAATATGGAAAGAGAAAATAATATTGGTCGTGAAGCAGAACTGAAACAAGAAGAAGAAGAAGAAGCAGACATTGAAAACTCGAAAAGTTATAAGATGATGACCAAAATTGTTCCGTCTTCTGCAAAATATGGTGGGAAAAACAACAATAAGAATATGTCTCACAATAATTTTGAGCAGAAAATGAAAAATGAAACAAACAATCGTCGAGCGAAACAAAGAAAAGAGTTTGAAAAAAAGCAGATATCATTTAAAGAAAGAAGACAAAAAGCCCAAGCGAACAAATTGAAATTAAAAAAAGAACAAGAAGAGAAAAATCGATTGTTGGAAATTGAAAAACAAAGTAAATTGAAATTAGTATTAAGACGCGCTGCGGAGGAAAAAGAAAAATTAGAAGCGCAAGAGCAAAAACTCGTTGAGAAAAGGGTAAAAGCAAGACATGCCATGTTGTTGGAAAAAGCTATGCGTGATCTTAAGGAATATCATGCAAAATTATTAAATGAAGAATTGGAAAAGATTAAATTAGAAAATGAAGAGAAAGCCCGTGTAAAAGCATTGAAAAAAATGGAATTAGCCCTACTGAAAAAAACGAAAACAATGTTGCAATTAAAAAAAGCTAAAGAAAAAAATAAATTGTTTGCAAGGAAACAATCGATACAACAAGGAAATGATGATAATAACAATAACAACAATAATAATATTATAGGTTATTTCGCAGCAATTTCAGGTGGATTAAATACTTATAATTTATGCATTAAACGTAGAAAAAGAAATACACATAATGTGTTTGAAATGTATGATACTGTTCGAGGTGTTGTTATGAACGACGATGTGACTACAAATCATTATGCTGAAATTGTTGATATGCAAATGATAAATGATAGGTACCTAATTACATATTCTATAAAAGATGATACGAAAGTTAAAGTATTATTTGATAAACGATATTTTTCAAAAGATGATGCAAATGCTATGGTAATTTATATTGGCAAATTGCAAGCGGAGCAACGGCTCATTAAAGAACATCGTGAATTAAGGGAAAACAAACAAGCAATGGAACTAAAGAAGAAACAAGACGAGCAAAAAATGAATGAACTTATAATGGAAAAAGCTAGGATAATGAATCAAGATAATATTAAAGGTTACTTTGCAAAATACGTAAGCCCAAATTATCATTTTTGCCAACAACGTAGGAAACCGTCTGCTCGTGGCAATGCATTTGAAATGTATAATTTATATTATGGCACGGTTGAAGATTCAAAGCTTGATAGCAACGCATATACTCCAATTAAAGATGTAAAACCATTGTTGTTCAAAAAAAGTTTTGTGAAATCCTATTTTCATAATCCTGCTGGTATGAAAGTTTTATATAATCCAAAATATTTTACACCCGATCAACGAATGGCATGTACAACGTTTATGAGACAATATGAAGAATTACATCGTATACGTATGAATAAATTGAAAAACAAAAAAGCTACGAAAAACAACACAGGGTAAAATAAAATAAGAATAAAATTGATCTGCGTGCGTCTGCGTGCATCTCTCGAAGAACAAAACGTGTGTGAGTATTCAACACGTACGGCAGGGAAATTGTGTAAATTATATGTTAATTTTATACGTAATTATATGATGTAATTTTTATAAATATGATGGTTAAAATCTTAGAAAGTTATAAAAATATATAATTTTACTTCCCGTAACCGCGCACTTCAAGATCTTTAACCGGATTATTAGTTAAGGTCACAGTACACATAAATCAAGTGTTGTTTTTTGTGTTGAACGATACATTCTCTAAGGTTTTTAATCGATTTGTGGTGATTTTAAATTTGTTGCCCTCTGGCCCTCCGGACCTATTATATGTACTGCTGGTAGCTGGTACTAATGTATTTAAAATATAAAAAGCACTTAATGTTATTTGTATCCTAATCTGTGCCATCTTCCGTCAACTTTTTTCCTAATGGCCTATGGGTATATTAATATTTGTATATTTGCAGTTGCATTTCTTAAAGGAATTTTATTTCTTAAATTTTAGATATATACACACTGCGTGAAACAAATTTAAATTGACGCTTGTATCCCTTGCTGTGTCAATGCTATTATATTAGGAGGTGCATAGCAAAGGATATACAACATGCGTGTGCTATCTCCATACTATTGTATTAGCAGGTGCATAGCAAAGGATATACAACATGTGTGTGCTATCTCCATACTATTCTATTAGCAGGTGCATATAGCAAGGGATATATACAACATGCGTGTGCTATCTCCATACTATTCTATTAGCAGGTGCATAGTTGGGGGGGGGAATCGATATATTTTTGCCGTTTTGATAGGAAGCGTATACTTGTTAGTGATCTGTTCATTTTCAATGCTATGTACCTGCTAATATATAAGAAGCAGAAAGTTATAATATAAAGTATTAGTATTATTAGAATTATATATATCTAATAGACATATATATAGCCTATCTCTCATCTCGCTCGGAGGATATACAACAAAAAAACAGAACAACATAATTGCATCGTAAAGACAATTTTATTTTCATCTATACCATCTATACATCCCCAAGCCAACATGGAAAATAAAAAATATAGTGCATCCAATTCTAAATTTCGTGCATTTAAAAAATATTTAGGTGTATCCATTAAAGGTGAAAGTGATGCAATTTTTGATGAAAAAACACTTGATGCAAAGAAAAAATTAAAGGATAATATTTATGGTTTAGAAGAATTATTTACACAAATTGATATAATTGAAAAGACATCAGGGCCATATTTTGATGCAATAAACAAAGCAAAAGATTTAACATTTCAAATAGCTAGACGTAGCGGTGCAAATGATTTAGCAGGTAATGAACAATGTGAAACAATGTATGAAACGTTTGGAAATATTATTAATAATTCACAATTTTTCTCTAAACAATATCTTCAATTAAGATATGAACTATTACAATGTAAAAAACAATTAAAAGAAGGTGAAGAATTATTAAGAGATTTACGAACAAGGAAAACAAAATTAGCACAACATGATGAAGAAGTACAACTTTTAGCACAAAATAAACATCGAGATCGAGCGACAAAGAAATTATTAGATGCACAAATGTCCTTACAAGACATGGACCGAAACGTACGTCACTTACAATTAAAATCAGAAGTTAAAGTTGATAAAGCAAATTCACAAGTTAGTCATACATTAATCAATAATATCTCCAAATCTATTTTAAATTATTGTACTTATACGGAAACAATACAAAATGAAATTGCAACAAATTATATAATTGATCATGCTAATACAGCGATGGATTGTATAAAAATGGATGAAAGTAGATTGGATGAACTACAAGCTCAAATTGAAAATCAAGAATCAAGTATTAGAAAATTACATTCATTAAATAATAATAATAATAATAATAGTAATAATAGTACTACTGGCGATAATAATAATAATAATAAAAAATTCTTTCAACATTTATGTGAAAATAAAATGCCCCCAGGCGATCCAATGCTGTTTCAAGGAGAAGGTTTAATGATGCGAGTTGATAATGCAATATATATATCATTAAATGGAAAATCACTTGAGGAACAACATATACCAGGTGCATTTATATTAACAACATATCGATTGTTATTTATGCCATATTTATCATTAGTAGATGAGGATGATGATGATAGTGATGGTAATGGTAATAATAATAACACTTCTGGGACGAGAAAGAAACTAACAAGAAAACGTGGTAGTAGTGGTAGTAATATTGGTATAAATAAATATTCCACATTAATTGATTTAAAAGATGATAAGTCGAGTATTATTGAAAATATAACGACAGATAATGATGCATCTGAAAATAATAACAACAATACAGTCGAAGATTTATCGATATTATCAGATATATGGGATGAAAATTTTATATTTACAATTCCAACATGTGCAATATCACGTGTAGAAGTCATTGATGAAGAAGAACAACAATTTGGTATGTGGACGGAACGGTTGGAAGCATTTATTGTATGCTTAAAATATAATAATATGGGTATAAAAGTTACAAATGTTGTTAAACAGATAAAACCATTTGCATTCGGTGATAAGCATACGCATTTTGCATATTATTATATGAAAGATAATAATAAGAAGATCAAGAACAACTACACCAAAACACGTGCAAATAATAAGAATAATGGATGGAAAATTTACAATCCATTTGATGAATATCAACGAATTGGAATAGGTCGTAGTAATACTTGGAGAATTAGTACTGTAAACAATGATTATGAATTATGTTCATCGTATCCACGTATTCTTGTAGTGCCTAAATCTATTTCCGATAGTCAATTAATGGCTGTAAAAAGTTTACGGAAACGTGGTCGTATACCTGTTTGTGTATGGCGAGTTGGTTGCATCAAAAATATTTATGAAGATCCAATTTATTTTAATAATGAAAATAAAGATGAAGTTTCAATCATGCGTAGCGCACAACCACGTATATCCTCTCATCAAACCAATATGGATGTAAAATTAATCTCCATGCTTGCAGAAACATCATTGGAAAAAGATGATGATGGTAATAAAATATGTATTATATTCGATGCACGGCCATTTTACTCAGCAGTTGGCAATTTTGCTCGTGGTGGTGGATTTGAAAATTCACTTTTATATCGAGATATGAGATTGATTAATTTAGATATACAAAATATACATAGTGTGCGAGAAGCATGGGTTCAATTAAATGGTCTTTTTTCCATTTGCCAATCGAAAAATATGGATTTTGATCTAACGCAATCACGTGTAGAAAGTCAAATTAGAAATGATAAACAAGCAACATCATGGTTAGCACATGTTTCTCAAATATTATGTGGTGCAAAAATAATCGCAAATACCGTATTAAATGGTTGCAGTGTATTGATACATTGTAGTGATGGATGGGATCGAACGGCACAATTAAGTGCATTATCGCAACTTTTTTTAGATCCATATTTTCGTACAATAAAAGGTTTTCAAGTATTAATAGAAAAAGAATGGTGTTCATTTGGTCATCAATTTGGATTACGTACAGGACAAGTCCATGCAAGTGCAAAGACGACTGAAAATTATTTAGATAAAGATAGAAGTCCCGTATTTGTGCAATGGTTAGATTCAGTATGGCAATGTGTTCAACAAATGCCAAATGCATATGAATTTACACCAAAAATGTTAGAAATATTGTTTTTCCATGTATATAGTTGTAAATATGGAACATTTCTATTTAATAATGAAAAAGAACGTGTGGAAAACCATGTGTATGAAAAAACTCGAAGTATTTGGACGGATATTAATGATGATGCAATTATGAATGAATTTATTAATGTGAACTATGAAAAATACAATGGACCATTATGTAATAATTTGATTGACGATAAACAAATATTAGGATTATGGCCTGCATATATAGATGTCCGATGTAAATTTCATAATGCGTGAAACCAGTGAACGAGTGAACCACACTTTAAAGAGACTACATGCTACATGGCTAATGCATTACAGAGAGTATATTAGAGAAGATATCATAGAAGAAAGAGAGATGAGAGATGTGAAGAGATGAGAAGATGTTTTTATTATGATTTATATATCATATAAACGAGATACGAGTACGACTTCGTACGACGAAGTACGAAGTACGAATATTTTTGTGATAGAGTGGAGAGTGGCTAAATGCAATGCAACACACTTTTTTAAATCAAAGCCTACAATCTACAATATCTCACCTCTCTTTACACGCTAGTACTTAACACGATCCTGTGCAGAGCATTTCTTCTGGTTCTTCCTTCGTCTTCTTTCGTCTTCTTCTTCTTCGTACTATTCTATTCCATCATGAGAATTTTAGAACATTAGACATATAGCACTATCATAGCATCAGTATACCGTATTTGATAAATATATTTTAGTATAATTCTAATAATGGAAGTAGTATAAATTCCTATATATATAGTACGAAAACACGAAAACAGGAAACCCCAAATAAAATCCCCTTAAATTATAAAGCACACTTAAATCATCGATACGTATACCTTAAATTCTACTGTAACAAAACTAATAAATAAAAACGTTACACACAAAACACAAATTCGTATATATATCCCATATATAATACATCTAATATACATTTGAATGCATAGCTATCTATCTATCTATCTATCTATATCTATATATCTATCTAGTAGAAGTAATTAATAATAACCTGAGTACGTAGTCTCGGTATTTAATGTTTTGTATTTCTAACAATTATTACGTCCCTTTAAAATAGTAAAGACAAGATGAAGAAAAGTGATATAGAATTAGAATGCAGCAGGAATGAGACAAATAATCATTCTTCAATTCATGGTAGTAAAAACAACAACGATACGTTAATAGAAAACGAGAACAACGAAAATAATGACAACAATAATATCGATACCAATAATAATAATAATAAAACTGACATTGATCTAATACAAAATCCAATGTTAATTGTTGATGAAAACGCAGTAGATTCAATGAAAATAAAGCAAGGAGCAAATGTTTCATCATCACAAACGAAAGAAATTGTAAAGCAAGTTATTAATAATTTTTCCTATGTATCACATTTTGGTTTAAAAAGTTTGATTTTAATTCTTCTTTTAGTTTTAATTGGCATTGGGCAATTTGTGATCTTTTTCGTTTTTGCCAATTTACAAGGTGATACAACATTTCAAAGAATAAATGCACCGTTTGTTTGGTTATATTTATTACTTTGTTGTATTTACCTGGCAAGTATTTTATATATAATCAGTTATTGAATTATCACCAGTACATTGTGAACCTGATGTTAAGATACCAATACCTTCACCAGGTTTACAACTAAGATTGTCTTTGCTAAGATTGATACCCTCCACGTTAGATATGAACATGTACTGCGATATGTACAATATCATCATCATTTGTAATAATACCTTCATTTTTTAAAATATAATAATATTAATATAACACAGAAGAAAACAACTTTTTGTTCTTCGTGCTCCAAAATTTAAAATTTAATATATATGTAATCAAACACACAATTCGCTAATGCAATATTCGAATCACTTTCTTTCCTTGTTATCTCTTGTCATCTACTCTTATCATTCCTTTCACATGTTTGAACTGCCTTTCAAATGTGTTTTTAAATGTATATGTCCCCATAGTGTATAGTGTTAAACATGCTATATTTTATTTGTTTATAACATCGCTCCCCCTCTTCTATCATTTGGAAGGATGAATTTTGTGGGAAAAACACTTCGTTTAGGAGACGAAATATATCCTAATAATATATCAAAACCATGATGTTTGTATCATACATCATATCATTTATGGAATAATTCGGAAGTAAAATTTGTAGAATTACCTTAATTCCAGGTCCCATTGACTTTTCAAGGTTCTTTTTGCAAGCCTGGCAGGGGAATCTATTTTTTATTATTATACGACGAAGTATCAGAAAACTTTAAAAGTGTTATATTATTGGTGTACGATAACGAACGTGCGAAATCCCAGAACGCACGAACGTGCGAACGCTCTTCGTCTTCGTAAATATTGTGTTTTTTATTTTTTAAAATTTTAAAATCTCCTCCTTTCTGTATTTGTATATTATATATTTAAATATAATACGTATAATATTACGAACTTCGTATGATACTAAATTTGCTCAATACTCCAAATACTTGATCCCAAAAAAATGGAGCTTTATCATTTTACCTGAGACGAAACATTATCGGATTACTGGATATCATGTTGACAAAAAAAAAACATGGACTTTGTACACTATTTATCTCTTCTTTGTTCACCTCCGTTCTCAGTCACCTAAATGACGAATTATCTTATAATATATACAATCCGCCACTTGTCGCGCTAAGTGCTTTGTTCATAAAATATATCATATATATTCAATAATGTATAATATCATTTACTTTTTACTTTTTCAAAATATGTTAAAAACTATACATATCATCCTCATCAGCAAAATTATTATTATTACTTTGATAACTTTGTTGTATCATAAACGAGGTTATTTGTTTTGCTAAATTATCATCATATTCAATATCACTTGGTTTTAATGGCGTACTTGTTATAGGGCAAACGTGGCCACATCTTTCAAACCAACCTTCAATTGTCCGTTTTTCAAATACTATAGTTGGATTGATTTTTGAACGCATTGGTTCTTTTAAACATTGACCATTCATAGCACATAAAAATTCCGATGGTAAACCAAGTATAACGGGTGTTGCAATTGGATATTGATCTGCATCCTCCGTTTTACTTCCTTCTTTTATATTATTATTACGTTCTTTCTTCTTCTTTTTTTTCTTTTTCTTTTCTTTTTTTTTTCTACGATTATGGTATCCATTATTATTACGTACTTTCCAACCACTTTTATTATTATTATTACTATGACGACTGTTGTTAGTCGTTTTGTTCATTTCAGGTAAATTACCAAGCAATCGAAAATTTTCTTGTTTTTTCCCTTCTTCTTCTTTGACATCATCATCATTTTTTTTTATTATTTCTTCAGCATTTTCTTCAATATCATACTCTTCGTCGTCGTCCTCCTCCTCCTCCTCGTCGTCGTCCTCTTTGCATCCTAACATATCATATATATAACGATAAGTAAATA
>JACLAC010014524.1_pt1 | contig 14776 bp, 8 predicted proteins | sample 8027881 | NCBI WGS metagenome assembly JACLAC01 (sample SAMN15725517, study PRJNA655200) | protist metagenome | isolation source: fluorescence activated cell sorting (FACS) single amplified genomes of... | place: Spain: Blaines Bay Microbial Observatory, Mediterranean Sea | collected 2016-01-19 | reverse complement strand
AAAAAGTAAAAATAACCCGCCTCCTCCTTCTTCCTGTGTGCTGCTTCTTCGTTCTTCCTTCTTCCTCTTCTTCTTTTTTTTCTAATATCTTCTATTTATTTATATATTTAATAACCCTACTTTATAACCCTTTATGGGGGAGTGTTTAAAAGAATATGGGTAAATCTGATAGATTATTTTTTAATGTAACTTGCAATACATTGTCATTCCATGACGTACTTTGATTTCTTGTCAACTTTTGCATCCCCCCCTGCTGATTCGAAAATAGCCTCGTTTTCTGCACTAGCGACATTGGTCAGCGCTTCTTGCATTTTGCGTAATGATTGTATAACAAAATGGGACGATGGGAGCTCCAGCGCCTCGAACACGTTCTTGATGTTGGACACGTTGAACGATCGTGCCTGTTTGTTGGTCAAATAGAGCAACTTTCGGTTGAGCAAAAGACCTTCATGGGAAATCTGTACATCTTCTACCATTTGGTACATCGTTTTTATCCTGATGCTGTCCAGTTCTTCCAGCTGCTCCGCCTGTGCCTGCGACATCTGCATAGACAAACGTTTCCGATCATTGTTTCCGACCGTTCCTGGGGTGACCCCTTTCATCTCCCCTAATGAATTCGCCATCGCTATCGTAAAAGATAAAATGCAAACAGCACTGCAATTATGTCTCTTCAAAATCTCCCCCTCCTCGCCTGCTCTCTTTTTCACTTATAAAATTTTATGAAGAATAATAAATTTTTGGTACGGAGAATCCGTCTCGTTTACTTTGATATCCATTTAAATACTGAATATGTTTGTAGTGAGTGTATAGATAGTGGTTGTTTCTTTTTTTAATTTTAAAAATAACCATTACCATAATAATATACATAACGTTTTTTTTTTTTTTTTGAATTGAATTGTTGTTTATTTTTTTGTAGTAATTATTCATGAAAACGTAATAAAAAGCTGTATATTATACTATACTACTATTAATAGGTTAATATATTAAGGCAAGGTTAAAGACAAGACAACTACTCACTATACAATCTTTGGTCTTACTTTATACTAATTTTATATATAGGATAATAACATAGGTACTTTTTATTTTATTCATTTAGTCTAATATAATAGAATAATTAGAATTATTCGTCGTTCGCAGTGTCCGTTACGTTACTGTCATGCCAGGTATCACACTGAAAAGTCCGGGGACACATTGTTCGCACGATGTAGCACCTGCTGCTGATTGGTAAGTCCCATTTCCACACGGCTGACATACTGCCATGCCCGCTTCTTCTGCAAAGTATCCGGATTGACACAGAGTACAATCGTTCGTCTCATTGAATGCTGCTTCACCGAGGTACTCGTCATCGGGGAAGGATGTCCATCCATTGCTCTCGTACTGCATCTTGGTCTCTAGCCCATATCCGCCATTGCCTTGGAACCAAGTAACGGTAAAGGAAGCTTTGGCCCCTTTGGTGAGTACAATTGCTTCACTTGATTTTGTTACCATGGCATGATATCCTCCATTGTTGACAATCATGTTTTCGTCTTTGTACATGAAACTCATATCGTCCGAGCGTGTCTGAAATTTGTACGACCCGCTTTTGAGAATTTTGAACGTCCCTGTAAAACGTGCACCGATGTTATTGCTGTTTATACCTTCGGGTTCAGAATGATGATTCGCTATCACTTTCCAATTTGTCCAATCGCTTTGCATCTCGGGGATGGAAAGAAACGGAAGGTATTGCTGGTACATACTGTGGCCCCACGCGGTATTGTCTGGAAAATTATAGAAGCTTTTGACAACGATTGAATCCTGGCGCGCCTTCCCCGCTGCGCAACGCGTGCACGATGTCGCCTTTCTGGGGCTGTACCTTCCTCCGGGGCAGCGAGTGCACTCGGGAAGGCCCTCGCCATCTCTTGAAAATGTGGTGATTGGGCAGTCGACACAATCCGAAATGTTGGAAGCCCCTGGGATCGGTCCATACTTTCCCCCTGGGCACGCGCTGCATTCTGCGGCGCTCCCCAAAGAAAACTTTCCTCGGTCGCACACGGAACATGCCGCGACACCTGCGCTACTGAAGTTCCCAGGGTTGCAAGGGATACACGCGGCATTGGCGTCCGTAAGGCTTACATCACCGCCTGCGCGGCCCGCGGGGCAAAGCGAACATTGAGACGCCTCGCCTGACGTCGGAAAGGTCCCTGCAGGGCACAAGACTCCGCACTCGTCGGCACCAGGGGGCGACCGGTTCGAAGAGTCACAATTCAGACAGTCGGTCTGCACGCGTTTCCCTTCCAACGCATTGTATGTTCCTGCCGGGCAGTTCGTGCAACTTTCTGCTCCCTCGAGCGTGTTGTACATCCCTGGTTTGCAGTTCAGGCAAGCGCTGGGGAGCGACTGTCCTGGCAAACTGTTGTACATTCCTGCGTCGCACTCTTTGCACTCTTCCGGGGATTCCATTCCTTGGTAATCTCCGTATCGCCCTGTGGCGCAAAGCATGCATTCGGCTGATCCTGGAGCGCTCCACTTACCAGTCGGGCAATTGCCACACAAATGCTGTCCGGTTTTGCTTTGAACTTTACCCGCGGTACAGTTCTGGCAGACATTAATTGAGGTGCCTTGGTAACCGTTGTATACTTTCCCAGCAGGGCACTTTTTGCAAGCCGCCTGTTCAAAGTCCCCATTATACTGCCCCTTTGGACATTGTTCGCATATGTTTGGTACACCCGTCGTTTTCAATCCCGGCTGGCACGCTCCAAAGCACTCGGAATACGCGGGCCCGCTTTTTAAGCCCGTTGGGCACTCTTTGCAGGCTTCCCACGTGGCTACGCCCTCAACGGGTGACGCAGTCCCAGCAGGACAAGCTTGGCAATGCCCAACACTGCTCGCACCCCTCCAATCCAAAACTGTTCCGGCAGCGCACGGGATGCACTCGTTTTGCCCCTCGGCTCCATTTTTAGGGTTGTACGTACCAGCCTCGCATTTTGTGCACGTCTTTTCTCCACCATCGTGGTACGAACCTGCAGGGCACTGTTTGTGCCAACAATATTCGCTTCCCGCGTATGACACCCTCCCCTCTGCACAGACTTGGCACTCGCGCCTTCCACTGATTGCTTTCTCGCCGGCCGGGCAATCCCGGCACTTGGTATCGTTGTTTGTGCTTGGGGAATACTTTCCCCATTCGCAATACTGACACGCATAGACTTTGTTGTTTTTCCACTTTGATTCCCCCCGCCCCCATTCATACTTGCGCCCCCAGTGCGCACTTGGGCACGTAAAATCCACTTGCTCGTATGTTGATAGAGTATCGTTTACTTTTACACACAAATTGTTGTGCTGACAAAAGTACCCGCTTGTGCAGGTTGGGGTGCATTCAAACGTTTGACACCAGTTTGCGGTTGCATGATCTTGACGGCAAGATCCCTGCTCTTGCGTTTTGTTTGTGCACTGTAGTTTTTCGTTGCAGCACGCATAAGCGGCATCCCCGCATCGGTTCGGGCGAAATTGGCTTTCAACCATGTGAAGGGGGCTGGCGCTGTACGCCGCAACGTGCACGATATGGCTCACTACGACAAAATATGCCAGAACACCGTTCGCAAATCGTTCCATTCCCAACTGGTTGCTCTGCTTCGTGTTGCGTATATGACTTCAAATTGTCCGATTTAATGACTGATGATGGGGGGGGTGTCGAATGCATATTCTTGCTTCCTTTCATTTTATCTTTGCAGAAATGAGAGTATTAAATACTAAGTTGGTATATATATGAGAATTAAAGAGAAGTTTTTATTTTTTTACCACCTCACCTCACCGTACTTCTTTTCGAATAATATATTTTATCTCGGTGGGGGGTGGGGCGGCAACGAAGACTCTAACTATGTCAATGCTATGTAATATATTATAAAACAATTTTTATGAGGCTTTATTTTCCCCTTTTTTTTTTTCTAAAATAATATGACTCTCATCCGTTTCACTTTTTTTTTATATTTGTGATAATACTGTGTAATATAAATACCTAATATAATATATAGATAGCAGAGAGTGTAATGACATACGGTAGTACGAGTTTATACAAAAGTAAGAAATAATATATAAATAATATACGTATGATACGATTACCCCCGGCGGTGCTATTATTAGTCTATATATTTTTTTAAAGTACGTACTATAAGGTAGTAGGGGATTTTAATTGGCTGTTATTATAGCTTTAAGTATGATAATAAAAATTTATGTACTGCGAACTGAAATCTAGATTTAGACATTCTAGGTTTGCATTCCTTCATGAACTGCGAACTTATCTTTCCTCTTTTAATTTTACTAATCGATATACCCTTTTTACTTAGTGTTGACTATCATTCTCAGATGTAATCCATTTATTATCTGAATCAGTAAATGGATTAGCGATGCTTCCACATGACCCATAATCAACTTCCTCATCCGGTGTCCCACTCATAGACGACTCATTCCTTGTGTGATTTTCAAAGCAGCGGCGTGATTGTTATAAAATATAGCATATATATTTTTAAAAACAATATATATAATATAAAAAACCTAATGATATAGTATGTAACAATATAATATAAGTAAAAGAAATAAAAATAATATCTTAGAGTCTAGTAAGGCGATGAGTGCGAAATAATGTTGATGACCAAAAACTAATAAATCTTAGTGCCTTCTTCCCTCGAAAGTAAGTCTTGCCTTTCGACACTTTTTTCTGAACTATTGAATTACTTCAGCATAACCCCCAACTGCTTAAACAGTGACTCTTGGGTTTTCTCGTCGAGCCCATCCCGCATCGCTTTCATTGCATTGACCAAGCGAGTTTTGGTTGCCTCGTCGTCGAATTTCTTAAAGTCCCCAAAAGCACTCAAAAAGCTGTACGCACTCATTTGGTTAACTTTGCCGATTTTGAAAAACAATTCTTTTGTTAATTCTAGGCCGTCGTCGGTCATCAATGCCCGCTTCCGGTTGCGGGTCCAACCGCGAGCAACTGTCCGGGCGTGCCCCGCCAGCTCCAGCTTGAAGAAAGGTTCGTTGACCAAATTGCGAATGTAGTCAGGGCTCTTGCAACAATCGGTCTGGCAGATTGCGCTGATGTACGCTTCACAGCCAATCGGGTGCGCTGTCCACTCGCCTTTGATCTTTTCAAACACACCTTGCAGGCCAAGCGCGGCCGCAACGGACTCGTCCTCGCCTGCAATGTTGAGCAACTTTACGAATGCACTCGATTTGTCCGACATGAACGGGGACAAATTCAACTGGGCCAAAGCCCTTGTGGCCGCCTCTGCCTTGCTAAAAGAATTGCTGCGGCATATCATTCCAAGCAGCATGTTCTTGAGCGGACGCTCTTTGATTCCCTCCAGCTGTGGTCCTGGCTTGGCAGCAGCGGCAAGCGCATCGTACATTTTCACAATGGTCTCGCCATACTTTTCCTGAATAGCGTTGATCAAAGCGGTCTTTGCGTCTGCAATTTTTTGATAGTAGTGCCCTAGGTCTGGCCGAGATGGGACCGACTCTTCGATCATGAGCAAGAGCGCTTTGGTGGCCGGTGACATGCTGCCATCGTTCAAAATTGTGCTGAAAAGTTCCAAGTACGTCGATCTTGGCTCGGACTGGGTGCCCAGGATCAATGCTGCTTTCTCCTCATCCACAATCGTTCGAAACGCCAAGTAACGGTTGACCGGGTCCGTGTCGTTCAAAGCTTGGGCAGTTTTCATCTCTGGAGTGGAGCACTTCATATTGACGTCGCCGAAAAAGCTCCAGTCGCGCCCGACGCTTAAGAAACAGTCCTCGACGGTCGCGTCCCCTTCAGTGCTGAACGTGAACCGATCGGTTTCTTTCTGCAGAATGAACAGCCCACTTGCCAAAGTTGAACCGTCCGTCTTCGATAGCAGGGCCCAGTTTACGGGAACGATCCAAGGGTACTGCTCCGAGGCCACTTGGTTCTCGAAGCCCGACTGGGTCAGGTCAACGGCAAACTGCCCAGGAGCGCTCTTTGTCACTGCTTCGACGGTGACAGTTGGGTACCCCGTTCGCTTCAGCCATCCTTTCGCCATTGCTCGAAGGTCAACGCTCGCTGGTGCGTGCGCGGCCATCTCGTCCACCCACTGGTCGCTTGTTGCATTGCTGTAGGCGTACTTGGTATGGTAATTGTGCAAGGCCACATCGAACTTTTCGTCGCCCAGAATTTTTTGGCACATTCGTACAAACTCTGGGGCCTTTGAGTACGTCATGGCAGAGATCAGTTCGTGGGTTGTATTGAATCCAATCGGCTCGACGGCCATGCTTCGCGGAGACCGATCGGCAGCCAAGGGCCCGACTGCTGGCGTGAAGGCATACATGACCTGCCGCAAGCGCATGTAGTCGGCTCCGAACAACTCGTCCTCCCTTTGCCTTTGGATGTGGACCGTTACGGCCTCGTTTAGCCATATTTCGAACGGGGATGCTCCAGTAACTTGGCTTCCGTTGATGTTGTGGTAAAACTCGTGGATCTTGACGCCTTCCATGTACACGTAGCCCCCGTCCACGAGCCACTTTGAACCCGTCAACCGCGACGAAATGATCGTTGTATTGCCCACGTTCTCCATTCCGCCGTAATTTGAATTCTCCATGGCAATTTCCCGGTAGACACTGCCCGTGTACTTATACCCTAGCGATACGGTCCAGCACAGGGCCAGCTCCTTTAGCCTTGCCCGCACGCTCTCCAGCGCGGCGGCGTCGCCGTTGGCGATCTTCAGGTCCTCGCGCTGACGGACCAACGTGTACATTTCTTTCCGCTCCGCATCGTGCTTCGTTGCTTCCGGCCCACAGCTCAAGTAAAGCCACAGGATGGAGTCATGGAGAGCAGTCAACGAGTTCTTGGCGTCTTCCGGCTCCACGACGCCTGGTAGGCATAATAACTCAAGCATGCACGTATCACCGTCGCAATACTCGACCTCTTTTTTGTACACATCGTACGTGCCGCAGCCCAAGAAAAAGAGGTAGGGAGCCATGTTCACTTTGTGGTTGTAGTAACGGATTACCTTCTTGTCCCCGCCGGCAGCGTCGTGAAAGTTTGGTTCTCCGTTCTCGCCCTGGTAGGCCGGGGCCAAGTCACCGTTGCTCACTATATTGGTGTAGCGCTTGTCAGCGGTAATGGTTGTGGTGTAGAACGTCTTGCTTGCCATGCGGTCGACGCAGGGGACGATGCGCTGAAACCCGTACTGCTGGCACTGGGTAATCAGCTGTTGTGGTGCCCCCGGGGGGGTGTAATCAAAATATATTCCTTCCAATTCCTTCGCGTTTGGGTAGCACACAGATCGTGTTCGCACCACAACTTCCTCCCCTTTCTGAACTTCGCCAGGGAGTTTCACGACCAAGAATCTCTCGTCGTTTTGGACCTCGTACTCCACAGCCACGGGGTCTTCGAGCGACGCAACGTGGGCAACAAAGTCTGGAATGACAGCATCCAATCCTACCGGTGGCGCGCCGAGCAAGGAGTGCTTCTGCAATAGTTCAACCGATTCAATTTTAAGGTTGTGAGAATTTAGTTTGAGAACATTGGACGCCTTGTTCACGAGGTACGTCTGCGTTGCCACAACAGTAACCTCCGTGGGTTCGATGAAGAACTGCAAGTCGTAGTGAAGCGGCGCTAGCTCAAGTGGTCCAAAGTCCGCTCGGCTGAAGCGGTAGTCCTTTTCCGACGGTCCAGACACAACGGCGGCCATAATATTTATCAAAAGATAGAGATAGAGGGGGCGGGGTGATAATTTACAAAAAGATGTACATATAGATAAATCTAAAGAACAAGATCGAAAATTTCCGAACGGTCGATTATTAAAAGGAAAGTGGTATTTGCTATCAATATATGTTAACCCCCTTCTCAAACACACAAACAAACAAACAAAATTCTTCTTCTTCTTTGTGTCTATTATTATTATTACTATATATTTTTTTATTTTCTCTTCCACCATATTATTATCATCATATATTTTATTATTCCATCTTCTCATCTCATCATTCCGTCAAAAAATAATAATAATAATAAAAAAAAAAAAAAAATTTTTTTTAAATATTAATAGCATCACAGCAGGAGCACACCTTTAATTAATAAATAATATTTAATAAAATTAAAAAAATAATTATAATTATAAAAAAAGATTTGTTTTTTGTCTGTCTGTCTGTCTATTGCCATTATATTACTATATATTAACACAACACACCACTCTCAATACAATACAATTCTAAAAAAAAATCAATCAATCAATCTTCATCAATCCTTCTTCTTCTTCTTCTTAAGAAAAACTATTTATTCTTATTTCTCCCCTTGCTGTGATCGTGTAAAATCTTTTGTAATCAAATCAATAATCACAAATTCTTCTTTTTTCTTCTTCATTTTTTCTTCTTCTTTTTTCTTCTTTTTTCTTCTTCTTCTTCTTCTTCTTCTTCATCATTTCTTCTTCGATTCTTCTTATAATACAGAAATCACAAATAATCAAATCAAATGGATGTGACGGCGGGGAGGAGGGAGAGAGAAAGAATACAATTTATAATATAATATAGTATGTTTTAAGACTCTCATTAATAATACAGTTCCTTATTTATTTTGATTGGTGTCTTTGTAATTGAAGAGTTGGTACCTCTGTACGTACGTACGGCCCAGTACCTTTTGTTTTTTAGTACAAATCTTGAATTAAAATTTTCTCTTGACCTGGTAATATTGATTTGCCATGAAAGATTCATACCAGTGAATGGCTTCCCTTCCCCCAGCATATGCAATCCAAAGCCCAAACAATGTTCCGCTTAAATGGGCAGCATGTCCGATCACAGTCCAGCCCCGGATCAACCCAACAACGTCGAGCGCTGACACCAAGCCAACAGCCTGCAACCCAGTGACGGACAACATCGGGAGCCCAATTGGGTGAATGATTGGTCCGGGTAAAACGCTGGAGACTGCTAAAAATGTCAACAAAGCACCACTCGATCCCAGGCCGCCTTTCACAGCACCAGGCCCTTTTCTGATATAATTGTAAACGTTTGCACCATACGCAGATATCGTTCCGCCCGCAACAAATGTTGCCGCCATGGTCGGCGGGCTCATAATGTACTCTGTGACTCTCCCAAAGGAGTGCAAGGCAAGGTTGTTTAACAAGAAATGCCCAAGCGACGCGTGGGAAAATGTCGACAGCAGCAATGGCAATCCTCTGGGGTTAAAAAGCCTGCTCACAAAGTTGTTCTCCAAGACTCTAAAAACAAACGAATTGTATCCAGCCGGTGTCCGTGCAAACAACCAGCTAGCAAAGACGGCCGTGTTGATGCCGATGATTGAATTTGTCGGGGACAGCTCCTTGATGACAGTCTGGCCGACGCCACGTCCGGCAAACCTTCCAACCTTGTTCCAGAAGCGGCGAACGCCACCCAATTCCTTTTCAGCCTTGTAGACGCCACTTGCTCCATATGCAAGGCCAGTCAAGGACGCAGTAAATATGCCTTGCCGCACAAGACAGTATCCACCACTGACGCGTTGGTTGTAACCGCTGTGTGCCCGGCGTAGTGGACAGGAACGCCCTTTGGCAACGTGCCTCACGGAAAGAAGACGCGTTGACCGAAGGAGCATGTGTCTGAACTCAAGATTTTCTTACGGGTCCTGCAAACAACTATGTATCTATACAAAAAGATGTGAAAAGTTTGTCGTGTATGCCTTTGTCTATACTCCTGTTATAATTCGAAACATAAGAAGAAAAGTAAAGAAAGGGAAAGAAAGAATGGAAAAGAAAGAAAGGAAATGAAAGAAAAAGAAAGAAAACTGGAAGAATGAGTGATCCCCACTTTATTTACTCTTATATTATTATTATTATTTATTATTATTATTACATTAGTCAGTCTATATTTATTTTTTAGCGAGAATTCTTCTTCCCGTCGTCTACTTGGTACTATCGTGTCTATCTCTCCTCTTCTTCTTCTTCTTCTTTTTTCAAGAAGAAGGAGGAGGAAGAATAATATAATAATAAGGAGGAAGGTTTTCTATTTTGATTTCTTTCTCTTCTTTCTTTCTTTCTTTCTTTTTCTTTCTTTCTTTCTTTCTTTCGACTCTTTCTTTCTTTCCTTTCTTCTTCCTTCTTTCTTTCTTTCTTCCTTCTTTCATTCTTTCTTTCTTTCTCTTTATTTCTTTCTTTCTTTCTTTCTTCTTTCTTCTTTCTTCTTTGTTCTTTGTTCAATCATCGCATTTGTTTTTGTTTCCGTTATCTACGTACGTAGTTATTACCTTAGACTATTGTACTACTAACTACTTCTATTTATTTATATTTTAACTAGTCGTATATACTATTATATAGTATTATAATAGTTATGTAAATATAACTTATATAGGTTATATTAAAATACCCACCGACAAAAAGAATGGAATCTAAAATTAGAATAATAAAAATAAGGTAATAATAATAATAAACAAAGAAAAAAAAAAGAAAAACATTCTTCTTCTTCTTTCTATATATTTCTATATGAGTGAGGTGTTAAAAAAGAAAGAAAGACGGAATACATCGGAATACATCGATTGATTGATTGATTGATCGATCGATTGATTGATCGATTGAATTACGGTCCTTTTCAAGAAGGATTGAAGGGCGACGGAGGTTAGAAGGAGGAAGGATAAAGGTTTGTAATTTCTACACCGTTACGTCCAGACCTGTTTCTGTTTGTTGTTTTTTCATTCTTTCTTTCTTGCTTACTTGCTCCCTGGGAGAAAACTATTGCACATGGCTGCGGCAGAAGTCCTTCAAAACGTAGGGGATCTTGTCTCGCCCCTTTCGCTGCAGTTTGGCCTGCGGCTGCTGCTGAACTCCCCCGGGCTTGACGACCTGCGGGACGAAAACGTTGCACTGTACGATCAGGTGAAGCTGTTGGTCGATGAATGCCAGGCATTTGACGTGGCGACGGGGAAATCGAACGCGCCGAACTCTGGCGCCTCCCCAGGAACAACCATGAAGGGCTTCGAACGCGCAGAAAAGAAAATGTTTACGCAGTTCCATGCGACCGCGGCGATCGTCGAGGACAGCAGCCTCGACGACGAGCAGCTCCAGGCCTCCTTGGCAGCGCTCGAGGACAGCCTGCGACAGTACCGGTCCCAAAAGCGCCAAAGCCTGCTGCAGACGCAGCTCATAAACGCGATCGTGAGCAGGAACGTCGAGCAACTGAGCAGCGCCATTGAGTCGGCAGGGCCCAAACAGCGCTGGGCAATTGCCGGGCGCGTCGTGCTGCAGAATCTGCTCGGCGACGGCCCATCGAGCCTAAAGCGCAGCGAAGCGGGAAATTACTCGAAAATAAAGGATTCCCTGATCAAGGCGGAGTCCAAGCTGGCGGCCGCGGCGAAACGAGTGGAGATGCTGGAGAGGGAGAACGGGTCCACCCACGAGCGGCTTTTGCAGGTGAAGCGGGACCTTCGGGAAGCAAAAGCAAGGAACGAAGTCCTGGAGAAAACCACGCACGATACCATGTTAGACATGTCCCCACGACTGCGGCAGGTCGGGTCTGCCAAGCTGGCAATGGAAGCGGCAGAGCGGAACGCCAACATGCTGCAGCAGGAAAACCAGACACTGGAAAACGCGCTCGGTGAGGCGAAGCGAGAGATAAGGGACCTGCAGTCCAACGTGGCAAAGGGCGAAGAGAAGCTGGACGCGCAGCAAAACTTGCACACGCAGACGGCCATCCGCCGCATACAGCGGGACTTTGAAGAAGAGAAACGAAAGCGGGAGCGAGCAGAGAGGCAGCTGTCCCACGCGCTGAAGGAGGCGCAAATGCACGGAAAAAATTCCGAAGGAGCGCTGCAGATGCAGCAGCAGTCGTCGTACGCCACGGCGCAAGCAAAGGCCGCCGTTGAAACTGCGAAGCGGATGAAGCAAGAAGCCAAGGTGGCCACCGCCAAGGCCTCATCCCAGCTCGGGGAGCAGGCCATGCAGGTGCAGCAGCTGGAGTACGAACTTGAAACGAAGTCTGAGCAAATAGAAGAATTGAAAGGCTTGCTCGCCGAAAAGGAGGCGGAAGTCCGCGCCGAAGGCAGCCGAGAAATGCTCAAGCAGCAGGCGGAGGTCGAGCGCCTGAAGACGATGATGGAGTGGAAAGCGAAAATTGTAGAAGATGATGTCAAGTTTAGGACGGAAAGTGGTTGGAGGGAACGGACCAAGATGCTTGTCCAAGAGATCGAGCACTTGCGGCAGGTGATGGAGGCGACCATGATGGAGAAACGGGCCGCCGAGACCGCCCTGCGCGACCTTGGCGTCAAGCTGAGCCAGAAGGACCAGGCCCTCAGCATGTCCCAACAGCACATAAATCACCTGAACAGTCAGCTACAGACGACCCATCATTTACGTGACACGGTCCTGCGCCTTCAGCGTGCAACAGAGGACCAGTGGAAACAAGTCGCGAACCGTGACGAAAGCACCCTGCGGCACCTAGAAAGCGAGCTCTTGTACTTTCAGCAACAAACGTCAGAATACAACGACCCTGCAGAGGGGAAGGCCGGGGCGGGGCGGGGTGGGGCCCGGCGGGGGGGGGGCATGGTGGCGGTGGGGTGCAAAAGTCTTCCAGCATGCCTACCCTCGGGGGTGGAGAAGGCGGAGGAGGAGGCGGCGGTGGCCGAAATGGCTACATGAACCAATACCGTTCGAAACGAAGATGAACTGTTGTTTAAGTTTTATTTTTTATATATATAATATAAACACAGCATCTGAATGAATGCTGTGTACGGTATATAATAATACGTGCTCAACACTCGACGAAGAAGAGATTTCTTCTCGCCGCGTCGCCGCGTTTGTTGATGTTTTGTTAATTTAAATTGTTTTATTATATTATTACCAAGTAGCTTATCTTCCGTCGTACTTTTCGATTATTCCACTTTTAGCCCGTGGATTATTTTCCCTTGTTCCTCCGTGGAACCAGGGACCATAAATTGCCAATTTAAGAACCCAGGGTCTAGTTCAAGGCCTTTCTCAGTATCCTTTGCGCATTGTTTGGAAACAACTAACGTTTCGTTGTTTTGTATGGTGGTGTAATAATGTGTCACCATCACTTGCGGTGTTCCCATCTCTGTGAAGATATACCAAATCGCCCGTTCAATGCATTCCAGCTCACCCCAAAGTTGTGCAGTAACTATTCCATTTCGTGGAACAATCAATGAACACTTGCCTGCATTGAACATATCTGCAATGTTCGTATTCATCTTACTCACGCGGTCGAATAAGAAATAAAGTGCATCGTTGGTGATTACACTTTTCGTAGGTAAACCGTTAACAAAGGACGCCGCAAGATAGAAGGCAGTCATAGCAAGAACAAAAATACTATCAACCTCAAAAGTCCACATCTGCCTACTAAATTCATTTTCCAATCTTGGGCGATTCGGGTCCAAAAATTCTTTCATCGCATACAAAAGGAATCTGAATCCAAAATGCAACATCAACATATATAATACTAAAAGCCAGGAAGCATGACACCAATAATCACACGTATTCCGTGCAGCCCATTCACGTATGACATTTTCATTCTCTGTGGCATACGCCGTATTTTTGCCCACTTTGTCTGTTTCACCATCCTCGACTGCTCCCTCCTGTACGAGCGTGATGTGCCGAGCACTAACAGGCATCTCATTGTAATAAAAATGTGGTGGTTTCGCATCCATCGCATAGGCATCACGAGCTGCGGCAAGGGCGCTTTTGAAAGTTTCTGGGTCTGTAGGTTCCACGCGAAAGTCAACCAGTTTGTCGTTTCCATCTTTTGTTTTCCCTATTAGAACAGTAGATTTGCCACCTCCAACACTGCCCGACGGAACCTCTACAGTCTCCGTTGTTGTAAGGGAGAGAGCATTTTCGCGGATCGGCAAACAACCTTTCAATTTATGAGATTTCACTTCGCCTTGTATAGCATAAAGCGGTGCCAGCAGGCGGTTTCCCCCATAATAAGTGACTTCTACCCTATCGTGATATACTTCCGTTTTGACAATGAAAGAAGTTGCAACGGACAGGACCATAAATAACTGGCTTACAATCAATATGATCGTCCCTACCCAATCCACCGGCGCCCACCAAAATGGTCGGAATACAGGACAGTTGTAAAGATAAGGTGGCTCTATGCTTTCGTCGCGTTTTACCGCGACTGTTCCATATGCTTCCGCTCGTTTGTCTTCCAAATTTTCGCGAGTGAACGACGTTTCGAAAAACCAACCTTGCACCGTAATACTCTGATTCTTTGACACAGCGTTTAATGTTTTGAACTCCTCGGATGAGCTATCTACACAACCACTGTAATAAACCGTACCTTGTCCATACGTCTCTGCGTTCACGGGGCAATCGCATACCTTACCAATAGGTATGATGTTTTGTCCAACGACTTTCCAAAGGCTGCTGAACCCAAGCTCTGCACCGAAAATCAGCGCTGTGTACAGTAGTAAGCATATGATGAATCTGATACCAAGTTGATCCGCGTCGGTGTACTTCGGCCCCGTCGACGTTTGATCGTCGCCTTTCTCGACCGGTCCCGTCGACGCTTGGTCGTCTCCTTTCGTGGTTGGTGATATCGAGGCTTTTCCCACCATGGTGTGGTTGAACGAAGCCTTGCTCGGGTTGAAATTTTTTGTACGGGAATCACCTTTTGAAGCAGGTGTAAGAGCATTTCATTGTGCAGGCTCCTGGTTGTAATGGTGAAAAGTTACATGTTCGGCTAGTGAAGAATAATGGCTGGCCTTGAATCCTTTTTTTTTTTATTACGTGTACAACAGTATGATCAGAGCATACAGTATAAAATATGTTATTAGGGAGGAGGGAATATAATAAAC
>JACLAC010021606.1_pt1 | contig 14779 bp, 19 predicted proteins | sample 8027881 | NCBI WGS metagenome assembly JACLAC01 (sample SAMN15725517, study PRJNA655200) | protist metagenome | isolation source: fluorescence activated cell sorting (FACS) single amplified genomes of... | place: Spain: Blaines Bay Microbial Observatory, Mediterranean Sea | collected 2016-01-19 | reverse complement strand
GCAAAAACACACTTGGAGCCGCCTTGGCTTTGGTTTTAGACGTGCCCTTGGTAGAATTGGATGCTCTCAATTGGCGTCGCGGTTGGATGGGCTTGAACGCGACCGACCCTGTAGAATTCGAACGGCTCATCGCCAAGGAGACCGGTGGTGACGAATGGATTGTAGCTGGCTCGTACGCTCGTTTTTCACAGCGTGTGTTCTGGCCGCGACTGCAGACGATTATCTGGCTTGACCTGCCCCTGTATCAACTCGTATGGCGGATGCTACAGCGATCGTGGACCCGTTGGAGATCAAGAGAATTACTTTGGGGCAACAATTACGAAAAATTTTGGCCTCAGCTGAAAATTTGGAATAAAGAGGACTCATTGCTGTCGTGGATGGTTTCGCAACATTGGCACAAGCGCCGTCGTATGCGAACGTATCATTCTATGCAGCAGTGGCAGCACATACGATTCCTACGGTTGAAATCATCCGCAGAGGTGGAAGCTTTTACTCGGGCATTAACGTACGCACTTCAAGTTCGGGGCCCATTGAAATCGAAACCACCGCAATAGGGGTTGCAGCGATTTAAACGAAGTGCTCAGTGGGGATACCGTCGCGGCTTTCATACCATTGTCGCGAATTGTTGACGACCCGAACTGCAACAAGCATGACGGGGACTTCAATCAAAACACCAACGACAGTAGCCAGGGCCGCGCCGGATTCGAACCCGAACAATGCGATGGCTGTTGCCACGGCCAGCTCGAAAAAGTTGCTGGCGCCGATCAGCGCCGAAGGTCCGGCAACGCAGTGTGGTGATCGAACCTGCCGATTGAGCAGGTAAGCCAATCCGGAATTGACAAATACTTGTATCAGGATCGGCACCGCCAATAAAGCAATGATCAGTGGTGTGGCAATAATCTGCTGACCCTGAAATCCGAATAAGAGAATCAGCGTCGCGAGTAGTGCGACCAGAGATACAGGACCAAGGCGCGCGATGACCCGTTGTAAGCGAGCTGCCCCATCCTTGCGGACCAGGATCTGATGCCGCCACAGACTTGCAATGATCAGAGGCACTACGATATACAACAGTACCGACAGAATTAGCGTGTCCCACGGTACCGTGATGTCTGACAATCCGAGCAACAACGCCACGATCGGCACGAATGCGAACACCATGATCACATCGTTTAAAGCCACTTGGGACAGGGTGAAATGGGGCTCGCCACGCATCAGGTGACTCCACACGAACACCATCGCCGTACAAGGCGCCGCAGCAAGAATTACGAGACCTGCTATGTAGGAATCGATCTGGTCCGCCGGAAGAAGATCGAGAAACAGATATCCAATGAAAAACCAGGAGAGCAGCGCCATCGAGAACGGCTTGACTCCCCAGTTCACGAACAGAGTCACGCCCACTCCGCGCCAGTATTTCCTGACTCCCTTGAGCTGGCTGAGATCGATCTTGATGAGCATCGGTATGATCATCAACCACACGAGCACCGCGACAGGCAGGTTGATGTGCGCCGCTTCTATCCGGCCGACAAACTGGAACACGTCGGGAAACCACTGTCCCAGCGCGACTCCGATCACAATACAGAAAGCTACCCACACGGTGAGATAGCGCTCGAACAGGTTCATCCTTTAAGCCTCTCAAGTAAGTCTACTACAGGGAGCAAGATTCCGTCGCGGCTCGCTCGAAAAAAGTCTATAATCTCGTCGTCCGTACTACGTGCTTTGGCCGGATCACTCAGCGGCCAGTGCTCTTTACACACGCCCGCTGGCAACACCGGGCAATTACGATCTGCGTTGCCGCATACCTTCACTACGTAGTCAGCGCAGGCGAACATTTGATCTTGCCACTCATAGTTGCCCCATCAATCACGAAATGTGACAAGAGTATCAATTATGACACAAAATCGTATTATTCAATATCATTAATGAGAAATTAGTCTCATAATTGATTATGCATCGCATGTTGTTGTTAATAAACATCTAATGGGCCTGAGACATCGATGATGTAACATAGCCGTCACGACTATTCTCTAAATTGCGAATCCATAATGCTTTAGGCCAATTGCTTTCGGGCGATTGGCTTTTTTATTTTATCCTAAATCTATTATAAATAGTAATATATGTTATTACATAAATAAAGGCAACACCATTGGCATGGCCTTTGCGATATGCAGAGTGACACCCATAGAAAGGAGCAGATCATGGATACATTAATAAGTACACTGAATAATCGCCCCAACCGCAAAGAAGAGTGGTTGGTCTGGTTCCAGATGGGCTTTAGCGCCATCGTTTTCTCCGGCGTGACAGCCCTTTGTATCGCTTGATAGAGAAGTAAACCGCTGCCCTGGCAATCAGCCGGGTCGGATCTGTATTCACTCCAGGAGATAGCAAAATGAAGAATACGAAGTGGTTCGAAGTAGCAATCCCGGTGGCGATTTTCATCGCGCCGATCATCTTGATTACCGTGACCTTCTACAATACGGGTAGGCTATAACCTGCAAGGTAGTATGGGGCAAAACGGGGCGTAGTCCTGTAGACTGCGCCCTATACTTTCAACGAGGATTTAACCAATGAAACGCCAGATTATCAAGGGAAGTTGGCGGCCGATTTGCGAGGCCGAAGATTGCGAGGCCGAAGCAAGGACAGCTGGTTTCTGCCCGCGACACTATCAGCAAATCCGTCGCCACGGTCGCCTGACCCCCGAACGCGAATATAGCAAGCGCAATGGTTCCTGCGGGGTCGTAGGCTGCGACGAGAGTCAGGTCGCCAAAGGTTATTGCTTTCGCCACTATCAGCAGGTGCGTCGCTATGGGCGCTTAACGCCCGAGCGAGAACGGATTTATGGCCGCACGTCCTGCAAATATCCCGGTTGCCGCGAGCGGCACTCGTCCCGGGGATACTGCAAAAAGCACTATATGAGCGAGTACTACCTGCCCAGAGTCGGAGAGACAACCCGAAGAAGCGCGTAGGACATTACAAGATGTAGCTCGCAGAGGTCGTTTCTTCTACGCCTCGGCCAACTCTAACTCGGGCACTTGGCCATTCTCGGATACCTCGGGCGCTCCAGTTTCCTCCTGCGGCGCTAACTGATACAGCCCGGCGATAGGCTCCCGCCGTCTGCTGATACGCCACCTCGAGTTCCTGGCGCTTGGTATTGAGTCAGTGCGGGTGCCCTTGGTCTCTACCCCGCTGCTACTCGCGCATCCTATCGCGGTAGAGGCGGTCCAGCATCTCGCGCTCGCTCTTCCAGTATATCAATTGCTGCTTATTCATAGTTACCCGGCATACCTATACTTGGGTTCATCCTGCCCTAACAGGTCCAGAAGTCGCTGTCCGTCTCCGTTTGGCCCTTCCTGCTTCTTCCGCGGACGATACACATGATTAATCCCGTAACGCAGCCCAATTGCAGCGTTCACAAGACGACTACATGACATTGATAAGTCAGGATGGTGGCAGTTGCTGTCGTTTATTATCATCATTGGTTGGATTCCGCTTATCCTATGGTCTGTTAGATCGGGCACAACAGAACCGAACCGTTTTGGTGAAGATCCCAAGGAAGACGGTAACGGGACTGAGGGTGCGGTAGATCCAAGTCCATCCCATCCACATCTTGAAAATCCAGAAGCAGATCCCAACTAAGCCTCTTTTTACCTCTCCTAACCTATTTGGAGGGATAAATGGAAAAAAACGTAACTTCCACCGACTGAGCCGCCGTACCCCACTGCCCCCGTCACTTGACTTTTTGTATACTGTCGGCAAACTCTGAGAAGGAGGCAACACAATGACGGTGGAGCAACGACTTGAGCAGTTAGAGAAGCGCAACAAGAGCCTAACGGTGGCGTTGACGATGATGGCCGTGGTGATGTGCGCGGTGGGGACGATGGCGGCGACGGGCGAGAAGCGCGGCGACTTCGATATAGTGACGGCGCGGTATATCAACTTGAAGAATGAAACTGGTGATTACGTTGTCCGTTTGAGAGCTAACCCCGAGGGCAACGGCGAGATCTCGACGCATTCAGCGAAGGGCAACGACTTGGTGGTGCTGACTGCGACAGTGGACGGCAACGGCATGGTCACGACCTATCACCCCGACGGCAAAACGCTGGTGAAGCTGACTGGGACAGTGAACGGCGGCATGGTCAAGACCTATCAGCCCAACGGAAAAATTCTGGTGGATCTGAGTTCAAACGATAACGGCGGCGTGGTCGATGTCTTTAACAAGAAGGGCGAAGGGATTGCCCAGATGTATGCTGACGAATACGGCAACGGCGCGGTCGGTTCTTATGACCGCAAAGGCAGAGGTCGAACGCTTAAACCTGGGCCATGATCGAGGTCGGCGAACGACGGCCGGCATCAGGCGACCTCGGCGACTATAACCCACTGCTACGACGTAGACCATTGCCGCCCCGCTGACCGCCGTCAACGACCGTGCCCGGCGAACCGACCGGCACCCGCCGTTTCTGCCGACGAACACGCACATGCCGCAGGCGCACACACCCCCTGCCCTCATCTCCCGTTCGCTCTTCCAGAATTTTAGTTGTTGCTTATTCATAGTCTTTCTGTGCGAATTGCCTTTACATTTCGTATACTCAGGGCATGAGACTTTTAGTTTTGTTTTTATTCGTGTTCTTGACTTCTTACGGAGCAATGTATCTGCTGGGCCAACGGGTAGGGTTTATAGCAAAAGTTGGAGACCCTGAATGGAAAGGCCATATCGGCAACGGTTTGACAGCTCTCATTTTTTCGGTGATTTTGACCTTTTATCTGCTCCATTGATTCAGATCCCCCTTTTTAACCAGTATACCTAAACTTCGGCTCGCCATCCTAAAACAGGTCCAAAAGTCGCTGTCCATCGCCCTGGGGCCCCGTACTGCCTCTTCCGCGGGCGACATACGTGATTAGTCCGTAGCGCAGAGCATCAGAAGAACACACTTGTATGTACACCTTAAACTCCAACCCATCCGTTAGGTACTCAACGCCTTGCGGCATCTGAGGTGTAAACACGGGCTGAGTAGTATGGCGTGACCTCCGATACCTACGCCACCCGCCTAATGAATCAAGGCGTGCCCATGGAGCATATCATGGCGCTCGGCGGCTGGAAGAGTTCAGCGATGGCTAAGCGCTACGCCAGGGTGAATCCAGTGCATCTGCAGAAACATGCGGATCGCTTGGAGGAGTTACCCGGTCATACGCCAGACGACCTGGAACCAGAGCCTAAATCCCCTTAAGCCGCCAACCATTAATTGAGCAGGTCAACTACCTCGCCGGCCATAAGTCGATGGCTATCCCCAAGCGCTACGACCATGCGAATGAGGAGCGCTATGGCGGGGCTATCGAGGCGTTGGATGAGGCGGGCAAGACGGGCAAGACGGGCAAAGCTGAGGCTTTGGCGGCGGCGAGTTGGAAGCAGAGATCGAAGATAGGTAATCGGATAAAACAGGGACCTTGCTATCTTGCACCACTTCGGTGCCCTGGTAATTCTCAAATTGTCTAATTCGGCAATGCCAGCAAAAACTTACCGCAGGTTAACAGTCCGTCGTCTGAACTCAATTCTCACTCGTAGCACATGTCAACAGTGCCGCCAGTGATATTGATAGCGCGGTTGTTGCGGTCACCCTGGCCCTCATAATCGCAGTAGTTTTCTTCTAAGTAGACGCCATCGCCGAGGGTGAGGTTCTGAAGGGTTACGTTGTAGGATGTTGCATAGTCTTTTCCGGCGCCGGTGTTGGTGGAAGCGTTGCTTAATACAATTCTCAAAGACTCCGCGGTGTCACCGCCCGATACGGTTCCCGAAGATGCTGCAATGGTCGTGTTGTAGGCATTTTGTAGTAAGATTGGAGTGGTAGCATGGTCACCGAGGTCAATCGTATCGATTGTAAGGCCGCCGCTTGCGGAGACCGAGAAAATACCCCTCCCGCCGCCTCGGGCGTAAACACTGCCCACATGAACATTCCCAGCCGGCCAGTCGTCACCAATTTTTCCGTTCGAGTTAGCAACCCTGAATGCGGCGTACGTACTCAAGTATGCGCACTCATTGCATACGACACTGCCGACCTCGACGTTGACTGAGTTATTGAGAAGAAGCCCCGCGTTCGCCGTATGGTCGCCAATAAACTCACCAATTGTCAGGCCATCCACGCCGAAAGTTTCTACACCGTGCCCGCCAGAATAGGAGACTGATACACGATCAATAACAATGTCAGTGACTCGATCATCCTCAAAGACGGGGTTGTTATCGATGCGAATCCCCAGGCCTGATTCTGGTTCCAAATCGAGGATAGCCCTACCAATATGCAGATGCCTCACACTGCGAAAAAACATGCCGTATTTTGGCGTACCGGTTATTCTGATATTCGGAATATCGATGTGGCTGCCAGGACGTACATAAATCGCTGCCCAGTCGCCGGCGGGCGCTTCACCTACCACGTTGATGGTGCCGCACATATTGAACACCGTGTAGCTGGGAACACGCAGTGAACGCGTGTCGGCTGGTATGGTTCCATCGCCCATGACCAAGACGCTCTGTTTGTAATCTCGGTTCTGGTCAAGGGTTGCATAAGCTTCTTGGACGGCGGTTATCATATCGGCACCGGTCCAGACAGCCGTTTCTCCGCTGGTGACCCTCCAGGTGTCTTCTGATTTTGCCACCACGGCATCGTAGCCGTCGGTGTTGCCATTACAAGGGTACCAATCGCCATCGGTGAGACCATCGCCGTCCGTATCGGGTGGGAGGGCCGCGTAGGGCTCAACCATAGCGTCTGGAATGACCACCATGGCATCGCGTTCTGCGAGTACGTCATTGCCGCAGCCCAATACAGAGGCGGTCGCTAAACCCACCAACCATAATGGGTGGCAAACCGCCCTTGTCAGTTTCATGTTCATGTATCCCCTTGTGTTGGCTGACCCAGACAGCATTGGTCAATGCCCCCACCCTCGGATTGAAGGCGACGTGGTGGAGTGATTGGTGAACGCGCTCAGATATCAATGTATAGGAAACATAAAGGGCCTTTTAGGGGGTCGGGTCAAGCCATATCGGCCTCTGATCACCCTCTTTACAGCCGGGTGATTACTTGATCAGCTTTTTGCCGCCCAGCCGTCACTTACCATATGTTGCCCACAGTATGTCAGTTACTATCTTTATTAGACTGGTGGCCGATTTGCATCCAGCTTGCGGGCCACGTTAAACATCACCGCTAAAAGGAGCCTACCCATGAAGTGGATCCCCATTCCTGGCACCAAGTATTTCTCCAAATACGGCAAAGGCGTTTACGAGAAACTTGGTGGTAAGACCTCTGACGGTCTCTACCTTCGCATCTCCCCGCTTGATGAGAGCGAAGAGCTTGATTTTTACCGCTCCTGCGATAACATCACCGCCTTTCGTTATCCCTCGAAGCCAAACCGAGAGAAATAAGCGGTATACCTATCGCCGGTATTATCGTTCCCTTATCCAGCTGATCGAAGAGACGGTACAAGCCGTCTGGCGCTCGGCGGCTGGAAGAGTTCGGCGATGGCTAAGCACTACGCCAGGGTGAATCCAGTGCATCTGCAAAAACATGCGGATCGTTTGGAGGAATTACCCGGTCATACGCCAGACGACCTGGAGCCAGAGCCTAAATCCCCTTAAGCCGCTAACCATTGAATGGAGAATCTCATGGATGCCAAAAACCAATCGACAGAAGACGAAACCACCCCTACAGAGCAAATACCAAGCGACACGAATCCAAACTCGGTGCTACTGACTTTCTCGTGGATCTTCTTCGGCGTAGGCGCCTACTTGCTGTACTGGGCCATAAGCGGCTGGTATGGTGAAAGCAGGGCTGAGGAGGGCAAACTGGCATTCGCTATCTTACTGGGCATATTGGCCTTCCCGCTCGGATTGTTTGTGAGGCGGTGGGCTCATCGAGGATTTACCAAAGCACTTGGAGAGAGACCGCCTGACACATTCGGCGATGCTCCCTAATGCATGGAGTAACCTGGCAACGTAAGGAGCTGAAGAGTAAGACTGAATCGTGATCTATTCGAGTCCAGTCGCACATATGCCGAATACTTTGTTGATACTGCCCAATTACAACCGGAGTGGCTACAGCCAATACGGGAATTAAAAAGCCCCATCGAGATAAAAACCTCGATGGGGCTTGCAATTGATACTCAGCAATTCCCTTTGCCATCTTTCATCTTGTACCCTACATAACCCCTGGGACCGTGCTAACCCAAAGGCGACGTACGGTCAATACTAAAGCAAATCCTTTTGCCTTTTATTCGTTCCACCCCATACGTTCAATCGTGACCGTAATCATCCGACCAAACACATGATCGTTATATGGGCCAGTTCCTTTGCCCAGCCATTGACTTTGTCTCATGCGTTCCGTCGGTACCGTCCAAGCTGAGGGAACGCATGGTCAAATAGTGGGCAAATCCTTTGCCCCTCTGATAATTAACATCGGCGCCCTATTCAAGGTCTTTAGAAATATTAATACTAATTGATAATATTTACTTGTGAGGCATAACTGAGCCGTGTGGCTGATCGATAATTGACCACACATACTATGGCGATGGCACTACCATCTTTTTGACCCTACCTCGCCGGCGACAAGTCGATGACGATGACCAAGCGCTACGACCATGCTAATGAGGAACGCTACGACTGGGCGATTGAAGCACTGAGTTACGCGGGAAAGATGAGCAAAACTGAGGCGCTGACGGCAGCGAGATAGAGGCAGACGGACTAAATGGCCACATCCCAGTCCCAGATGCTCCCTGTCCTGGGACGTCCAGTATAAAGCCCGCCCAAGCGCGAGTCAGGTTTTCGCTTATCACATCTTGCAGGCGTCGTCTCTCAAACCACGGAGCAAACTAATACCTACGAGAAGTATGACCAGCGCAAAGGGCAGTCCGGTGGTGATAACCCCAGTCTGTAACGCGCCTAATCCCCCGGCGACCAATAATACGGCAGCAACCACCCCTTCTGTTACGGCCCAAAAAACACGCTGTACTGCTGGCGGATTGGGATGCCCACCAGAGGTAATTATATCTACAACCAAAGAGGCAGAATCAGAAGACGTCACGAAAAAAATGGCGATCACCAACACACTGAGCCCCGATGTGAGAGCCGCCAGCGGAAAGAGGTCAAGCAGCGCGAAAAGTGCTGTGGCAACATTGTCGTTAACCGCCTCGACCACACCACCGTCACCATAGAGCTCGCAAAAAAGAGCGCTATTGCCAAAAACAGTCAACCATATGAAAGTGATCAGCGTTGGGACAAGAAGGACGCAAAGCAAAAACTGTTTAATAGTGCGCCCACGCGAGATGCGTGCGATGAAAATGCCGACAAAGGGGGCCCAGGCAACCCACCACGCCCAGTAAAAGATCGTCCAACTATGTTGCCAAGTACCGCCGCTATAAGCTTCCGTCCACAGGCTCAACTTGGGTAAATTTACCAGATATACCCCCACATTCTGGACCAGCGCGTCGAGCAGGTACAGCGATGGCCCTGCGATAGCGACAAAAAGTAATAAGACCACCGCCGCGAGCATGTTTATTTGACTCAGGCGTCGAATCCCCCTGTCGAGACCGAGTACTACGGATACCGTGGCCATCAGCGTAATAGCAGCAATGAGAAGGATCTGCTGCGTACTGCCCTGGCCGATAGCAAAGAGATAATCCAATCCGGCATTGATCTGCTGCGCCCCAAGACCCAGTGACGTGGCCAGACCAAACAGCGTAGCCACCGCGGCGAGGATGTCTATTAAATTGCCAAGCTTACCGTGAATTCGTTCCCCCAACAGTGGATAAAACACCGAGCGAATGGTCATCGGCAGACCGCGATTAAACGCAAAATAAGCGATGCCAAGAGCCATGAGCGCATAGAGTCCCCAAGCGTGCAGACCCCAGTGAAAAAACGTTATACCCATCGCCAACTCCGCAGCCTGTACCGTATTAGCAGTGCCCCAGGGCGGAGCCGAAAAATGGTATATCGGCTCGGCTACGCTCCAGAAAACAAGGCCGATACCCATGCCGGCACTAAAAAGCATTGCCAACCAACCCCAGGTAGAGAATTCGGGCTCCGCTTCAGGACCGCCCAGCCTAATGCTACCATAGCGACTTAGAAGCAAAAAGACAACGATACTCAAATAAACGTTAACGGCGGCCACAAACAACCAGCCGGCACCTGCAGTTATTGCCGTCTGCACCGACTCAAATAATTCCTCCATTTGGGCTAAGTTGAGGATACTAACAACCACGAAGAAAACAATGAGCCCAGCAGATCCCCAAAACACCGTTGGGTGGATGTGCAATCTGGATTCAGTTGACGCGGTATCGGTCAAATTTTAGCTCCTATGTTATTATTTGCTGAAGTGGAAGAAGCCCCAAACCAGATGACCTGCCGCTCCTCCCTCAACCCAGTGCCCAAGTCCTTTTAGCATGCGTGCGATATAATCGGGGTTGATTCTGGTGCCGAGCTCATCTCTGGCGCTTTCGGTCTCCTCTCCAACTCGCCTGTAGTGCGTGACGAGTTGCGCGGTGTGGTCTTGAAAACTACAATCGCACCAGCCCAATTTCTCAGCCTCGGCTCGGTAAAATTCCGGCGAACCGAGCGAATCGAGATGTATACGATCGAGAATCGGCTGAAGTACACCATTCGGACAGTGATCGGCCTGCATTGGATCGGTGAATATAAACTGACCACCGGGCTTGAGCACACGATCGACCTCGCGTAGGACCTGTGACCGTTTCCCACTATGCAGTAATGCGTCCTGCGACCAGACAACATCAAAGGATGCATCCGGGCATGGTATATTCTCGAAGTTGCCGTCGATAACCTCTATACGGTCTTCCAGGTGGACCTGAACATTCGATCGCCTATGCCGCTGGTTCTCGACCTCGCTTAGATTTAAGGCCATGACCTCCGCGCCATAGGTACCGGCCAGATAACGGGACGCACCTCCAAAGCCAGCACCAAGATCAAGGATTCGAGTTTCCGCGGAGATGGGCTCAACTTGGACAGCCATTAGCTCAACGGTACGCCGGCTTGCCGCGACAATCGCTTCGTCTGGTGAATAATAGATGCCAATATGAATGTCTTCGCCGCCCCAGATCATGAAATAGAAATTGTCGGCGTCATCGCTATTGTAATAATCGCGAGCAGTGCTCACAGTCGCTGAGGATTCCGGCTCCATTTGCTCATTATTCTTCACTGGATACGTAAGCCTTCTCGGCAATGTGGATGTAAAAATCCGGCTCCTCCTCAGGATAGGTCTCCTGAAAGTCGCCATACGTTGCGACGTCTTGGAAGCCGACTTCGAACATCAGGCGCCGCGTATAATCCCTGCGTAGTGGGAACATGTTCAGGTGATAGACTGAATCGTCGGGAAACTCATAGCGAAAACGGGCCAACCCCTCGTCAACAAATTCCGGCTCAGCTCGGACTTCATCTCCACAGTAATAGTAAGTGTGCTTGCTGGAGAAACCATTGTCGAGGATCGAGTCGTAGTTACGCTGGTCGAGGATCAGCACGCCGTCGTGTTTGAGCATGGCGTAGAATTCGGCCAGGGCCTTGCGGCGGTCGCGCTCTTGGAACATGTGGGTGAAGGAGTTGCCCAAACAGATGATCGCATCGAATTCACCGTGGACATCACGGTTCAGATACCGCCAATCAGCTTGAACGGTGCGCATAACATAGCCCAGCCTTTTGGCGTTTTCGAATGCTTTATAAAGCATCTGCGGACTTCCATCCGCACTGACGACTTCGAAACCATCTTGAAGCAGTCGCACTGAGTGAAAACCAGTTCCGGTAGCGACGTCGAGCACCGAATGAGCACCAATCTCCTTGAGTTTTCTTATGAAGAAATCTCCCTCACCTGCGGCGCGGCGGTCCCAATCGATCAGTTCATCCCACTTATCCACAAACCCCCACACATATTCCTGTGTATAATTCCCAGTGTCCCGCCTGATTGTGGGCTCAACTCCAAAATCCTGTCTCACTACCTGATCCTGATCACTCAAATTGTCTCCTTTACAAATTTGACATAAACAAGAAGCGAAATCACCGGTTATTTTTCCATTAAGTCAATGAAAATCTACATTTCGACCTATCTTTATTTTGACCTACTTCGAAAACCTACTTCGAAAACCTACTTCGAAAATTGATTGGTCTTCGACGTCCGTACCGATACCAACGACAACGGAGGAGGCAAGGTGCGCGAGTACCGCTGCCCCGCTCGGCACCGAATCGTCCCCTATACGTCAATACGTAAGAGCCTCAGTTCAGCAGGCCACCGAGCCGGCCTTGGCCATGTCAGGCCCCACGACCTACGCCATACGTTTGTCACGCGGTTACTGGATTTGGGGGTCCCCATCGAGCAGGTCAACTACCTCGCCGGCCACAAGTCGATGGCGATGACCAAGCGTTATGACCATGCGAATGAGGAGCGCTACGGAGGAGCTATTGAGGCGTTGGATGAGGCGGGTAAGACAGGTAGTGCGGAGGGCGTTGGCGGCGGCGAGGTGGAAGCAGAGGTAGCGATTGAGAAGATCCCAGCAGAACACGGCCCAGCGCCAGCAGGTCGAGGCTGCATACCAGCAGACCAACGCCTTGAGCAAGTGCGCGACAATCGGCGCGTCACCTTTCAAGAAGCTGTTGACCTGTATCTCGAGCAATGCGAGTTGGCGGCACGCAGCCTCAAGGAAGACCGAACGCGGCTGTTACGTATTTGCCAAGACTGGGGCGAGATACCGATCTCAACAATCAACTCCGGCCACATCGAGTCGTGGCTGGCCAAAAATAAGCGAAAGTCCAAGTGGTCCTCTGCGACCAGAAACCGATACCTGAGTGCGGTAAAGCAGGTCTTCAAAAAGGCCCATGGTCTAAACTACCTGGCTGACAACCCCGCCCTGCCGCTTAAGGCGACCAAAGAGGACGAAAATATACCGGAGCCACTCACCGACGATGCCGTCGCCGCCCTGCTCGAGGTCCTCCCCGAATACGCCCGCTATATGGTCTGTATATTGGTCGATACCGGCCTCCGCATGAGCGAGCTGCACCGCATCCGGTGGCAAGATGTCGATACCGCCGGACGGCGCCTAAACATTTATAAGAGCAAGTCCAAGCAGTTCAGGGTCGTACCGATGACCCCCCGCTTAGCCGCCCTGTTTGACAGCCTGCGTACCGGCAACCAATGGCTGCAAAGCCAGAGCGGCCCATCCCGCAAAGCGATTATATGGCCCGATGACAGCAGCCCAAGTGTCGTCGTCATACCCCCCATCAACATCAAGAAGTCCCTCGTCACCCTGTGCAATCGATAAACTTGGAGAGCGGTCATCGTGTGCAGGGCAACGAGCCGTATAAACCCCCATGGCACCCCTTACAAATTCCAGGTGCTCAAGAAACCGCTCGAGCCTCATATGCGAATCCGATCCGCAAGCATTCGGCCGTCGCTCACCGGCTTATCCCCCACCTCTCACGCCCTCTGAGCTTGCCGCTTGGCAAAATCGATAAGATCGGCGGGCCGGAAACGGACACCGGCCTTGGGTCCATGACTTAACTTGACCCGCTTGATCTGACCTCGGCTGACCAGATCGTAGAGTTTTGACCGGCTTACCCCCAGACTTTCACAAGCTTCGGCTACAGTGAGTAATGCCCGCTCGACTTCACGCTTTTCGTTGGTCACTCTGCAATTCCTCCTGTGACACCCCCAATTCCTCGGCAAGACGGGCAAGTTCGGTCTCACGCGGCCGATCTCTGCCATTCAGGATCCTGGACAAACGCGTTTCTGATATTTCCATGACCCGTGCTAAGTCAGCCTGTAGAATATTCCGCTCGTAGAGTAGAGACTTCGCTCGAAGCATTTTCCGCATCTTTCGACTCCTTATCGATTGTTTTACATATAGAAAAAGGGTAGAGCCATCAGAGGCCCTACCCTAATACGTCCCAGAAGTCGGTTTTCTATTCAATAAATATTAATCTTCCCAATATTTTTTTTGATGCGGCCTTTTATGGACTTCAAACGGCGACTGACCGTAGCTTGGGAGAGTTCCTTCCGGAGGGCTATATCTTCCTGGGTATATCCGTCTACATGCATTCTGAACAAATTGCTCTCCTCTTCGGACAAATTGGCCAGGGCTGCCGCCTCCGTCAGTAAACAATCGAGTTGCGTACCCACGGTGCCCCCCCCCATCGGCGTCAGCCAGTGCCTCGAGTTTTTGAGGATCCTGTGAGTGGATTATCTTGCTTCGGCGTTCCTCCCCCCCCTCTCCCTCAACACGAATCCTCGACGAACCCACATCGTCTTTACGTAGCCTGTCACATAGGTGCCTTGGAGCAAGTACATGGCGTAAGCGGCGTGGTTCTCCATCACGGCGTGGGTGAGAGGGTCCGGTCCTGCTCATTAGATCCTCATACGCCAACCCCGGCAATCTTCGTTCAATTTCATTACGGCTATGTCGCTGAGAGGTTGAACCATTCCTCATCATATAATCTACCGCTTCGGACACTCCCTTCTTCCACTCCGCACTTTTGACCAGACAATGCCCATACCTCTCTATATTACTACGCCATAGCAAATCATGATCTTCTTTGCCACATTGCTGCTTAATCATCCATTTTTCTTGATTCTCAAAGAAGGCATACATATCCACCTCGTCTTCAATACTCTGAAGTATTCGATCTAATTCCGCCTCAAAAACCTCGTATAGTTGTTCTGCAAATTTCGCTATGGAGTTGTATCCAAGAATTCGGATATCTCGCCGATGAAGCCGGTGCAGCCTCTTGACTATTCGGTCGAACTGT
>JACLAC010019737.1_pt1 | contig 14779 bp, 12 predicted proteins | sample 8027881 | NCBI WGS metagenome assembly JACLAC01 (sample SAMN15725517, study PRJNA655200) | protist metagenome | isolation source: fluorescence activated cell sorting (FACS) single amplified genomes of... | place: Spain: Blaines Bay Microbial Observatory, Mediterranean Sea | collected 2016-01-19 | reverse complement strand
TGCCGCTCCTGATTTGATTCGTATGGAACGTAAATCAATAAAGTGAATGCTAAAACAATCATCATTGCCAATCCGACTAGAGGGAAATGGCTATCTATTGGGAAATTCAGGTTATTGGAAAGCAACCCAGTTCCCATCCCTGCTATTACACCAATCCCACTAATTCCCTGAAAAAAAGACATCCAGGATTTACCTTGCTGAGCTTGAACTATTCCAGCCTGAGACATGACTACCACCATACTTCCACTAAAGCCAAAACCTAGAAGCATCCACAAGCTCATCAACTTAATATAAGGTGGCTTTTCGACAAAAAGAATCAGGGCAACTACAATGCAAAACATCGTGGCTGTGAGGACCTTCCTAACACCAAAATATGGCATCAAGCGCCCTACAGTTAGATTGCTTAAAATAGCACCAAAACTAAAACAGAAAAGCACCCATGAAAACTGCTCATAGTTCAGACCCATCCAGGCCTGCAGAACATGCAGGCGGCTCATGACAGAACCAATCACTACGAAGGAACCGCCGTTAATCAGCAGGAGTATACGTTTGTTATAGTCCATAATTTCTAATTTAATCCCAATGCAACTTACATTATTATTTAAATACGGTTACCAATTTGAAACTTATGAAATATTTTATAGAGTTCTCTAAAAATACTATTTCAGATAGTCTTACTTCAGCAAAATCCTAAAGACTGCACTGGAATCTTTAGCTGAGAATGAAACTATATTGAACTGTTAAGTAAGCAATGCAACACCTTACCGCTCGCAGTCACTCTTTTCGTATCCCAAAAAAATTAGAGGAGTCACTGCCACATTGGAATTCCACAGTCGCTTGGGCTCCTTTTGATCATGCCTGTACTTATCGACTGAGTCATCCCAACGGAGCAATCAGGTATCTTAAAATGGTTCGAGGGGACGCTTATCCTTCGATTGCAGATGAATTGCAGCGTATCTCTTGGGTCAAAGAATTATTACCTGTGCCAAAGATCATTAATTTTGATCTGAATGGTAATCCACCTTGGTTGCTAAGTGAGGCGATCGCTGGATTTAACGGAACACAACCAGAACTAAAATTTAATCCAAAGCGTTTGGTATATCTCCTGGCAAAGGCGTTACGTTATTTTCACGATCGAACCCCTGTCTCCGCATGTCCTTTTGATTTTCGACTCCGGTCTGCGTTGGAGCATGTCTCAAAGAGAGCTCGACTCGGATTAATTCAACCTCAAAAGCATTTTCATCCTGAATTTCAGCATCTCAACCTTGACGAAGCCCTGAGTTTCTTGCACGAGCAGCAACCACCCTTAACCAAGGAGGTCGTCTGCCATGGGGATTACTGCGTCCCAAATATTATTTTTCAAAAAAATTCTCTCCGAGGATTTGTGGACTTGGGCGAGCTGGGTGTGGCAGATGTTTGGTGGGACTTGGCAGTAGCAACCTGGAGTCTTGAATGGAATCTAGGTAAGGGGTGGGAGGAGCTATTTCTCAATGAATACGGGATTTCCTTTAATTCAAAAAAGACTGTTTACTATCGGTTGCTGTATGATCTAGTTTCATAAATCTTTCGTTGTGTCTTTATGTAGTGGGAATCTTAAAACACGCATGTTTTCTTAGATGAGAGCTAATTAACACTAAGGAATTCTCAATTTTTAAAAGAATTATTTGACTCGCAAGAATCTGGCTCACTGATGTCATCCTATCTATTCACCTATTCTGTGAGGTCTCATACCTTTTGTCCAATCATAACATCTTGGTTTATACAAAATCTCATCAGTATACTTATCCATTTTATCAATATTTACATCAAAGCAAATACGTATACGATAGCTTCTTAAACCTTGGTCAGTATTATAAAAACGATTAGGATCCTCAATTTTGGCAGGGTCATGCCAAGCAAATGTTGGAGATCTTAATAAGGTCAAATTAAAAAAACCATCATTACCAGAACAGCTGAAACAGTGTGGTGAAATTATACCCATACCATTAGTAAATTTGTTCTGTTTAGAATGTGGAATCCACGACCATTTCATAAATGGAAATTCTAGTTGATTTTGTGGCCTTTCTAAGTATCCTCTTGCGATTCGATCATACCTAAACTGGGTATTTGGTGCTGGTATGATCAATTTAATTAGTTTGAACTGTTCAAAGTTGTACAAGTCAACTAAAAGATCTACATAAGGCTTTTTCCTACAGAAAACAAGCCTCACACTACTTCGGCTGCACCCATATTGAGTATCGAGACGAACAATAGATCTTAAGGGACCTATTTCCTCCATTACAATTTTCTTGATTTTGAAAACGCCCTCAGGAGGAGTATCAAAATACTTTTTTCCATGACTCCAAGTATCAGATTCATCTGCAAGCACATGCAGTTGAATCCAATCATGATTTAACACCTCAGAAATTAATAAGTTGAGGTTGAAAAAATTACCTTCTGTTCCAATTTTAGATGTTAAAATCGAATTAGAAATTTCTTTGTTATTGCAGGAAATGTCAGTTTTCACTTCTTTTGGTTCATGTTCGTGGTCTAAATAAAATTCCTTAGGTTGACCAGATTTGATTGATGTTTCGAAAATTAGAGCTCTCGCTGGTCCTTTTACGGCTGACTGTTGAACCAATTGATAGTCAATAGAAGAACCAAGTTCATCTAAAAGCGTTCCTTTGAAGCTTTGTTCAAATCCTCTAGGGTGCAACCAAGGTTCATGATAAACAAATGAATTATAATCATAGTTACCAAACCGAAAAACTTTTAATCGTTGCAATGGATGCTCTTCTGAATCCATTAGATTTTGTATACACAGTGTGGAGGTAATATCTTCTCCCTCTACAATCACACCTGAGAGTTCGTTGACTGTATCCAAGCAGGCTTCTTGAATTGAAGTCCCTCCAAGAATATCGTGGAACTGATTGAACAAAATCCGTTTCCAATTCTTTTCGAAGCAATTATTTATAGAATCAACATTTTTCTGCTCACCCAAAGCATTGTATGCTGTTTGAGCTTCCTCGATTGCCAACTCAGCATCTTGCAGCTTTTTCTTGATTTCCCCAACTACAGAGTAACAACCAATCGCATGCATTTGCAGCTCACCGCTTACACGTGGTAACAACGTTTTCCAAGGCTTCACAGCATCAAAAAATTGCCTCGGGCTTGAAAACTTCAGTTTTACATCTTTACTGAATTCTTGATTTTCCAAAATCCATTCAATGAGTTCACGTGTAGGACCTCCGCCATGATTTCCAATTCCGTAAAAACACATAACATGAGGAACATCAATTTTTGCAACCTCTAAAGCACTCAATATATTTTGTTTTAGAACTTCTGGGGATTCAGCGTTATAGCTCCTCGGAATTCTCCATGTCATTACCTCTCCTCCTCCATTACCTTCCCATATGAATAACGGTTCTGGTAGTGCCATCTCATGTTGCATTGGTCGCATCATTACATAACTATCATAGCCAGCTTCCACCAGTATATCGGGGATTGACGCAGAATGACCAAAACTATCAACATTAAATCCAACATTTACTTCTACTGAAAAGGTTCTCCTGAAAAATGATTTCCCTAACTCTATATGTTTCTTAAAAGATGATTCACTAATAAGATTACAATCAGGTTGAACATACCAACCACCGGGTATATGCCATCTGCTGTTGGCTATATATTTATTTATTATCTCTAAGTCTTGAGGACAATATTTTTCAAGAATTTCGTAAACCCATACATCTCCCAAACTAAAAATGAACTCATCATAATTATGCAACATTTCAAATGCAGTACGACATGTAGATAGTACCTCAATCATTCCAGCCTGGCGGGACCAATACCAAACTGGATCAATATGAGCACTTCCAATCATATGTATAGTTGTTTCTTGCATTTTTGATCCAAAAAAGTTGTTAGAAATTAAATTCTATTTGATTCTATTTTTTCCAAAGTCAATTGATTTTATCTTTCAAATTCGTTATTAGCATATTCGAAGAATTTACTTTTTTCTAAAATTGATTCTACAAATTATTACTTCAAATTAATGAAGAATTTCACTCGCAAAATTCTTGATGGAGATACCAATGAGAAAATTTGAAGGCATTATAGCACCCGCTACCACATCATTTGATAGTTCTGGGAGTATAGACCTGGAAAGCTGTAGAAAACAGTTTCAATGGCTGAAAAACTCCGGATGTCATGGCCTAGCTGTGGGGGGAAGCACTGGTGAAGGGCATACACTCAATCGCAAGGAGTTTGGACAATTGGTTGATAGCGCCATTAAGGAAGTGGGATCTGATTTACCAGTAATTGCCGGAATTATTGTAAATAGCACCCAAGAAGCGATCGAGCGAGGGAAACTCGCAAAATCAATCGGAGCAGATGCTTTACAGGTTACACCAGTCCATTATCTATTCCGTCCAGATGATGAATCTATGATCTGTCATTTTCGAGAATTGGCAGAGCAAACTGAAATCCCCATCATCATTTACAATGTTGTTCCTTGGACTTATTTATCTCCAAGCTTACTTTGCAGAATTCTACGTGAAGTGCCAAATGTGATTGGGGTAAAGCAAAGTGCTGGAGACATGAAACTGTTACTCAACTGGAATTATGCCAATAAATAGCTCGCAAATCACAGCATCAGTCAGATTAGAGAGATTAGAATTTCATCAAAAGTGTCCTGATCAAGTGAATCAAGTAAAAGGGAAACTGGTAAATAGAACCTTCCTTGGTAGTCGGATGCTTGTCGATTTTCATGTTGATGGAACTGCTGATGAAAATTTGCGAGCCTTTGTAGATCCGGACCTTGGAAAGTCTATTGGGGAAAACTTGATTTGGGCTTCATGGAATCCAAAGAGCATGGCAATTCTAAAGGACTAGACCATGTATCGTACTGACGAAAGAATTGACGCTTAACTTAAGGAAAATTATAAAGTTAATTCTATTTTTTCCTGATAAAACTTCTGATCCTTACTTGATCTATCCTCAGACTTTCATTCGAATATTTTCAGTCAAGCCTCTAAAATGACTGGTTCAATAAAGCCTTCATTTAGATTAAAAATTAAATGTGAAGTTTGAAACTCACTTAGAGTCATATAAGTGACTCAACACGTAAGAAACAAAGCAACTATTTATTGCTATTGGCTGATGAGCCTCTACGGTGTTTCAATCGTTATGATTGGGACTCTAGTTCCTGAGCTCTTGCGATATTTTGAAGTTTCCCTCAGTGACATTGGATTTCTAATGACAATTCAATGCTTTGGGGGGATTTTAGCTTTGTTTCTGGGGAGTCGTTTTGCTGAGAAAGTTAAAAAATCTTTAATCATTCCGATTGCATTTGGATTCCTAGGACTAGGCTTTTTGGTTGTCGGGTATTCATCTTCGTTTGTAGTACTGCAAACAGCTTTCTTCTTAACGGGTTTCTTCATTAGAATTACAGATATTTTTTTGAATGCTTTTGTAGGTCAACTACACCAGAAAAAGAGTGGGGTCTACTTAAATCGCCTGCACATGTTTTTTAGTATTGGAGCGTTTACAGGCCCATTCTATTCTGGAATACTGATAAAACTAGATTTTCATTGGCAGCAAATCTATTCAATAATAGGCATTCTTTTCGTTGTGTCTGGGTTGCTAGGATGTTGGTTCATTTTGCCAATTGGAAAAATGGACCTGATACGGTCACCGCAAAATAAAGTCTCGTTAAATTTCCTAGAAATTATCCAAGATCCCAAGATTTGGATTCTTGGTGCTACCCTCTTATTCTATTCGTTCCATCAGCTATCCGTCACGGTTTGGTTACCTTACTATTTGGAGGACTCACTCGGGGCTTCTAAGGAAATGGCGAATCTTGCTATTTCCCTATTCTGGTTTGGAATAATTTTGGGGAGGTTTTTCGTTTCCATCATCGTGAAAAATCAGGACCCTGTAAGATTGCTTTCCTTGGGATCTTTTGTGGGTGCCGTTTTGTTAGTGGTTGGTATTTATTCTAGAGACATATTGCTAACCACGAGCGCTTATTTCTTGGTTGGTTTGCTGACAGGTGCGGTTATTCCGTTAGCATTCACAATTTGCTATAAGATATTTCCTGAAGTAATCGCTCTGGCAACCACTTTTTTGTCAATTTTCCTGCTCTCTGGACAAATGGTCGGACCGTGGCTATTGGGTGTCAGCGCAGAGATGTTTTCAATCAATTATGCTATTTTCTTGACAGTGATTACTCTGTTTGGCTGTACCCTTGTTTGGAAGTTGGTTAGCTTTCCAATTACTAATATCCCCACAAAGCCTGCCCTGAGATGAAGAACTTTAGATACATCTCATTCAATTTTAAAAACCTTTCATGCACCTTCTCTACTCGTCAACGTACTTAACTGAATCACTAAAATCTTAAGCCTATTGATAAGACATAACCCACCTTATTTACGCCCAAGATTGCTTCTCCTGCTACATCCCTTCGACTCACTACGCTCTTTGAATTCAAATCAAATTGGTATGAATTTTTCAGCAATATCATAGGTAATCTTTTTCTGTTGGAAGATTAGAAATTGATTTTGTTGATTATTTATAATTTGAGGAATAGCTATGAGCCCAAATAATGATGGAAGAAATGTCTTTCTGTGGATGGTATTTATGGGATTTATCTTTGTCTCTTTAGTTGTTCTAGAACGAGTCATGGAGGTCCCACAAATTTGATGAGGATGGGGGAATTGGAAATGGCTATTTCGCTGGAGCCTTCATTATTCGTTTGAATTGCAAAACTTGACTTTCTCAAAAAAGTAGATTCTTTCTCGGCTATGACTTTAGCCATTCTGAAGACTGATTCCTGTACTATTGTGAAAACCATATGAAGGGCCATAGAAACTTTTTTATTTAGTTGATTTTGCATGGTCCTCATTTTTCATTGAAACGGTCTCCTTGAAACCTTCCTTGAGGTTCCAGCAATTGGATATTATGATGAGGGTCAAATCAAAATAACTTAATAATTAAGATTTTAATCTAAAATTACGACAAAATTTTCTGCTAGGTCCACTAGTTAGTCATCTTATAAATTCTACGTGCCCAACATGAAGAAAAAATCATCTAACAAGATACTAGTAACGGGAATAGGTCTTTGCTTCTTGGTTATGCCCGTATTTGCATTCGAACAGAATGATCTGGACAAGTTACATCGAACCAATGAATGCATTCGTTGCGATTTGAGTGGCGCAGATTTGCGATCTGCAAATTTAAGCCGTGCTAACCTTAGGTCATCAAATCTTTCAGGTGCAAATCTGCGGGGAGCTTCCTTAGATGAGGTGAATTTGAGTTTGGCAAATCTCAGTGAAGCAGAGTTGGTTGGCTCAAATCTCCGAAGATCTAACCTTCGTGGGGCGGATTTAAGTGCTTCCGATTTGAGTGCTGCGGATTTCTCATCTTCCGATTTCCGTGAAGTGGATCTTACGGGAGCAAATCTAAGAGGGTCAGATTCACGGGCAACCGATTTTTGGAAGGCGAACTTTAAGCAAGCAAATATTAGAAGAGCTGACATGCGTGAAGCGAATCTTTTTGGGACAGATTTCAGTCTGGCCGACATTCGTGGGGCGAATCTCAGCTATACGGATCTAGAAAGTGCGAGCCTTGCAGGTGCAGATATGAGAGAAGCGCGAATGCTTGGTGCAAGACTTTGTAAGACTAAAATGCCAAACAAAGAGATGAATCATTCAGGTTGTTAATCTACTACCTTCATATAAAGATAAAGCGGATCTGTTTATCCTTAATTATTGAAGATTGCAAACAATTAATCGGTGTTCTTGGCACCAAGCTTTTTGCAGAAAAACTACTCCAAGCTCATTCCTTCGCTCAGTTGAGTAATTACCCTATCTTGATCTTGAATCCTCACTTGTCAAACCGAGAAGACGACGAGTATTCTTATGCTTTACTTTTACAGAAATATTCATAAATAGGTACACAGACAAACAGGAAAACAACACAGGTCCCTTGGCAAAGCTTTATTTTTACTACTCAGCTATGAACGCCGGCAAAACCACAACTTTACTGCAATCTAGCCACAATTATTTAGAAAGGGGGATGAACACCCTTTTGCTCAAACCGAAAATTGATGACCGAGAAGGAAAAAAAATTATTCGATCACGGATTGGACTCGAGGCGGAATCCCACGAATTCGAAAAAAATGATAATCTTTTTCAAGAAATAGCTAACCACCATAAAGCTAATCAACTCCACTGCGTGCTGGTGGATGAAGCACAGTTCCTCATAAGAAATCAGGTAAAGGATTTGGGAGAAGTGGTGGATCGATTGAAAATTCCAGTACTGTGTTACGGACTACGAACCGATTTTCTTGGCGAATTGTTTGAGGGAAGCAAGTGCTTGCTGGCGTGGGCCGATGAACTCAGAGAAATCAAGACAGTTTGCTACTGTGGTAAAAAAGCTATTATGACCGTTCGGTTAAATGAAGAGGGCAAGCCGATTAAAGCTGGTGAGCAGATCCACATTGGTGGCAATGAAAGTTATGTTTCCATGTGCCGACGCCACTTTAAATCAAGCTTGGGTTTCAGCGAAGAATAAAGGGAGAAATGTCTGCCAGAATACTCTCGATTTCCACTGGAAGGGTTGCGGCCTTAATACTCCCAAATTCTCACAAGGGGTCCCAGGAAACTACAAAGTCTGCGATCGTAAAGAGTCCGGTTTCCAGTCTGCAAGACCCGCTTTCGATCGAATGTCAGCCGATGGGCTTGGAAGGGGATGAGCAGGCAGACCATTCAGTACACGGGGGTAAAGATAAGGCAGTTTATTGCTATCCTGCGGAACACTATCCTTTTTGGAAGGATGCCCTGAAAACCACTGAGAATAAGCTCTTTCAGCTGAATCAACATGGAGCCTTTGGAGAAAATTTGACTATCGAGGGACTGACCGAAGCACATGTCTACGTCGGGGATGTCTGGCAGATTAAAGAGGTGCAACTAGAAATAAAGGCGCCGCGGGAACCTTGCTTTAAGTTCAATTTGCTCATGGGTGATCGCTTGGCAGGAAAGAAAATGTTTGCCGGGGGTCTGAGTGGTTGGTACCTCTCAGTACTCAGTCCTGGTGTTTTAAAAGCAGGCGATCAAATCTCAGTGATCTCTGGCCCCAGAGAAAAGTCAATTGAGGAAGTGTTCAAAGAGTTGGGACGCAAAACGGTTTGAGATCAACCACTGATTTAGTGTCACCTTCTCTTTCTAAAACTTGGTGGGAAAATTCAAAGGTCAGTTCAGCTTCAATAAACGACTCAGTGTTGTTTTTTCCACCAATCATAATAAGGTAACAAATCTTTCAAAATAATTTTTTTATCTGCATCTAGTACTATCTCAGCCTCTAGATTGCTCTCATCGGTTTCCCGCATCAGTTGACGGCAATTCCAACACGGAGGGATAACAAATACTGATCCTGCTTCATTTTTCCAGACTGCTGCGATCCTCTTAATCTCATATTCCCCGTTTGTAATCATCGCGGTAATTGCAGCAGTTTCTGCACAAAAGGTGTTTGATCCTGAATCGACACAGACTCCATAATATAATTGATTATTTCTCGAAAGTAGTGCACACCCTACATCTGTAAAGAGGCTACCTTTTACTCTTTTTGATTTGATGACAGAAGCTGCTTATCTGATAAGAGTTTGGTTCAAAAAATCATTCATAAAAGTCAGAAAACATATGTGAAAAAAATAGGAAAAAAATTTAATTAAGTCTATAGAGATTAGCTAAGGTCAAATAAAAAATATTTCTTTTTACAAAGTTTGTTGCCGAGTAATGGGTACTGAGCTTGAACGTAAAACTGCTGTAAATTAAAGAAATCTGTTAGGAACTTAATTCAATTCCAGCATTAATCAGGGAAGTCTTAATCACATTTTGCATCAAATCATTTGGATACGGCATAGGTTTTCGGGGATATGAACTGGGACACCCTTGTAGTTTTTGAATGTACTTAACACAAGCTGGCAGTAAATCGTGTTGAGTAGAATTCCAAACTTGTAGCAATTGTCTGTGCAATTCCAGAGCTTGCTCGTGATTTCCGCTTCTGGAGGCATCCCACAATTTCACACAATGGCGTGGGCAAGCTGCTAACAGAGCTGCAATCGCACCTTTAGCGCCCAATTGAAAAGATGGATAAAGGAGCGCATCAACAGCAGTAAATATAAGGTCTTCTGACTGGCTTTGTTCAAGGAGATCAGCTAACAGTTTCATGTCTCCAGCACTTTGCTTTACCCCAATCACATTTGGCACTTCACGTAGAATTCTGCAAAGTAAGCTTGGAGATAAATAAGTCCAAGGAACAACATTGTAAATGATGATGGGGATTTCAGTTTGCTCTGCCAATTCTCGAAAATGACAGATCATAGATTCATCATCTGGACGGAATAGATAATGGACTGGTGTAACCTGTAAAGCATCTGCTCCGATTGATTTTGCGAGTTTCCCTCGCTCGATCGCTTCTTGGGTGCTATTTACAATAATTCCGGCAATTACTGGTAAATCAGATCCCACTTCCTTAATGGCGCTATCAACCAATTGTCCAAACTCCTTGCGATTGAGTGTATGCCCTTCACCAGTGCTTCCCCCCACAGCTAGGCCATGACATCCGGAGTTTTTCAGCCATTGAAACTGTTTTCTACAGCTTTCCAGGTCTATACTCCCAGAACTATCAAATGATGTGGTAGCGGGTGCTATAATGCCTTCAAATTTTCTCATTGGTATCTCCATCAAGAATTTTGCGAGTGAAATTCTTCATTAATTTGAAGTAATAATTTGTAGAATCAATTTTAGAAAAAAGTAAATTCTTCGAATATGCTAATAACGAATTTGAAAGATAAAATCAATTGACTTTGGAAAAAATAGAATCAAATAGAATTTAATTTCTAACAACTTTTTTGGATCAAAAATGCAAGAAACAACTATACATATGATTGGAAGTGCTCATATTGATCCAGTTTGGTATTGGTCCCGCCAGGCTGGAATGATTGAGGTACTATCTACATGTCGTACTGCATTTGAAATGTTGCATAATTATGATGAGTTCATTTTTAGTTTGGGAGATGTATGGGTTTACGAAATTCTTGAAAAATATTGTCCTCAAGACTTAGAGATAATAAATAAATATATAGCCAACAGCAGATGGCATATACCCGGTGGTTGGTATGTTCAACCTGATTGTAATCTTATTAGTGAATCATCTTTTAAGAAACATATAGAGTTAGGGAAATCATTTTTCAGGAGAACCTTTTCAGTAGAAGTAAATGTTGGATTTAATGTTGATAGTTTTGGTCATTCTGCGTCAATCCCCGATATACTGGTGGAAGCTGGCTATGATAGTTATGTAATGATGCGACCAATGCAACATGAGATGGCACTACCAGAACCGTTATTCATATGGGAAGGTAATGGAGGAGGAGAGGTAATGACATGGAGAATTCCGAGGAGCTATAACGCTGAATCCCCAGAAGTTCTAAAACAAAATATATTGAGTGCTTTAGAGGTTGCAAAAATTGATGTTCCTCATGTTATGTGTTTTTACGGAATTGGAAATCATGGCGGAGGTCCTACACGTGAACTCATTGAATGGATTTTGGAAAATCAAGAATTCAGTAAAGATGTAAAACTGAAGTTTTCAAGCCCGAGGCAATTTTTTGATGCTGTGAAGCCTTGGAAAACGTTGTTACCACGTGTAAGCGGTGAGCTGCAAATGCATGCGATTGGTTGTTACTCTGTAGTTGGGGAAATCAAGAAAAAGCTGCAAGATGCTGAGTTGGCAATCGAGGAAGCTCAAACAGCATACAATGCTTTGGGTGAGCAGAAAAATGTTGATTCTATAAATAATTGCTTCGAAAAGAATTGGAAACGGATTTTGTTCAATCAGTTCCACGATATTCTTGGAGGGACTTCAATTCAAGAAGCCTGCTTGGATACAGTCAACGAACTCTCAGGTGTGATTGTAGAGGGAGAAGATATTACCTCCACACTGTGTATACAAAATCTAATGGATTCAGAAGAGCATCCATTGCAACGATTAAAAGTTTTTCGGTTTGGTAACTATGATTATAATTCATTTGTTTATCATGAACCTTGGTTGCACCCTAGAGGATTTGAACAAAGCTTCAAAGGAACGCTTTTAGATGAACTTGGTTCTTCTATTGACTATCAATTGGTTCAACAGTCAGCCGTAAAAGGACCAGCGAGAGCTCTAATTTTCGAAACATCAATCAAATCTGGTCAACCTAAGGAATTTTATTTAGACCACGAACATGAACCAAAAGAAGTGAAAACTGACATTTCCTGCAATAACAAAGAAATTTCTAATTCGATTTTAACATCTAAAATTGGAACAGAAGGTAATTTTTTCAACCTCAACTTATTAATTTCTGAGGTGTTAAATCATGATTGGATTCAACTGCATGTGCTTGCAGATGAATCTGATACTTGGAGTCATGGAAAAAAGTATTTTGATACTCCTCCTGAGGGCGTTTTCAAAATCAAGAAAATTGTAATGGAGGAAATAGGTCCCTTAAGATCTATTGTTCGTCTCGATACTCAATATGGGTGCAGCCGAAGTAGTGTGAGGCTTGTTTTCTGTAGGAAAAAGCCTTATGTAGATCTTTTAGTTGACTTGTACAACTTTGAACAGTTCAAACTAATTAAATTGATCATACCAGCACCAAATACCCAGTTTAGGTATGATCGAATCGCAAGAGGATACTTAGAAAGGCCACAAAATCAACTAGAATTTCCATTTATGAAATGGTCGTGGATTCCACATTCTAAACAGAACAAATTTACTAATGGTATGGGTATAATTTCACCACACTGTTTCAGCTGTTCTGGTAATGATGGTTTTTTTAATTTGACCTTATTAAGATCTCCAACATTTGCTTGGCATGACCCTGCCAAAATTGAGGATCCTAATCGTTTTTATAATACTGACCAAGGTTTAAGAAGCTATCGTATACGTATTTGCTTTGATGTAAATATTGATAAAATGGATAAGTATACTGATGAGATTTTGTATAAACCAAGATGTTATGATTGGACAAAAGGTATGAGACCTCACAGAATAGGTGAATAGATAGGATGACATCAGTGAGCCAGATTCTTGCGAGTCAAATAATTCTTTTAAAAATTGAGAATTCCTTAGTGTTAATTAGCTCTCATCTAAGAAAACATGCGTGTTTTAAGATTCCCACTACATAAAGACACAACGAAAGATTTATGAAACTAGATCATACAGCAACCGATAGTAAACAGTCTTTTTTGAATTAAAGGAAATCCCGTATTCATTGAGAAATAGCTCCTCCCACCCCTTACCTAGATTCCATTCAAGACTCCAGGTTGCTACTGCCAAGTCCCACCAAACATCTGCCACACCCAGCTCGCCCAAGTCCACAAATCCTCGGAGAGAATTTTTTTGAAAAATAATATTTGGGACGCAGTAATCCCCATGGCAGACGACCTCCTTGGTTAAGGGTGGTTGCTGCTCGTGCAAGAAACTCAGGGCTTCGTCAAGGTTGAGATGCTGAAATTCAGGATGAAAATGCTTTTGAGGTTGAATTAATCCGAGTCGAGCTCTCTTTGAGACATGCTCCAACGCAGACCGGAGTCGAAAATCAAAAGGACATGCGGAGACAGGGGTTCGATCGTGAAAATAACGTAACGCCTTTGCCAGGAGATATACCAAACGCTTTGGATTAAATTTTAGTTCTGGTTGTGTTCCGTTAAATCCAGCGATCGCCTCACTTAGCAACCAAGGTGGATTACCATTCAGATCAAAATTAATGATCTTTGGCACAGGTAATAATTCTTTGACCCAAGAGATACGCTGCAATTCATCTGCAATCGAAGGATAAGCGTCCCCTCGAACCATTTTAAGATACCTGATTGCTCCGTTGGGATGACTCAGTCGATAAGTACAGGCATGATCAAAAGGAGCCCAAGCGACTGTGGAATTCCAATGTGGCAGTGACTCCTCTAATTTTTTTGGGATACGAAAAGAGTGACTGCGAGCGGTAAGGTGTTGCATTGCTTACTTAACAGTTCAATATAGTTTCATTCTCAGCTAAAGATTCCAGTGCAGTCTTTAGGATTTTGCTGAAGTAAGACTATCTGAAATAGTATTTTTAGAGAACTCTATAAAATATTTCATAAGTTTCAAATTGGTAACCGTATTTAAATAATAATGTAAGTTGCATTGGGATTAAATTAGAAATTATGGACTATAACAAACGTATACTCCTGCTGATTAACGGCGGTTCCTTCGTAGTGATTGGTTCTGTCATGAGCCGCCTGCATGTTCTGCAGGCCTGGATGGGTCTGAACTATGAGCAGTTTTCATGGGTGCTTTTCTGTTTTAGTTTTGGTGCTATTTTAAGCAATCTAACTGTAGGGCGCTTGATGCCATATTTTGGTGTTAGGAAGGTCCTCACAGCCACGATGTTTTGCATTGTAGTTGCCCTGATTCTTTTTGTCGAAAAGCCACCTTATATTAAGTTGATGAGCTTGTGGATGCTTCTAGGTTTTGGCTTTAGTGGAAGTATGGTGGTAGTCATGTCTCAGGCTGGAATAGTTCAAGCTCAGCAAGGTAAATCCTGGATGTCTTTTTTTCAGGGAATTAGTGGGATTGGTGTAATAGCAGGGATGGGAACTGGGTTGCTTTCCAATAACCTGAATTTCCCAATAGATAGCCATTTCCCTCTAGTCGGATTGGCAATGATGATTGTTTTAGCATTCACTTTATTGATTTACGTTCCATACGAATCAAATCAGGAGCGGCA
>JACLAC010019961.1_pt1 | contig 14782 bp, 15 predicted proteins | sample 8027881 | NCBI WGS metagenome assembly JACLAC01 (sample SAMN15725517, study PRJNA655200) | protist metagenome | isolation source: fluorescence activated cell sorting (FACS) single amplified genomes of... | place: Spain: Blaines Bay Microbial Observatory, Mediterranean Sea | collected 2016-01-19 | reverse complement strand
CCATCGCTTCCCACTCCAACTACCGATCAATACCGGCGGTCCGCCGAGCGTTGCCTCCCAAGGCGAAAGCGCGTAACCGTTATGCGCTTCGCCGCGCCACAGCGTGCGCATGGTTGTCAGCCCGTCGTCGAGCGCTTGCATTCGCCGGTCGAAGTCTTCGCCCACGAGCTCGAAATCACCGCGGGTTGATCCTGCGCCAACGCCGTAAACGAAGCGCCCATCGGCCGCAAGCTGCGTCGACAAGACACGGTGGGCAAGCTCCGCCGGCCGGCGTAACGGCACTTGCATGACGCAAGTACCGAGCTCAATCGACTCGGTCGCGAGCGCGGCTACGGTCACCGCGATCAGGGGGTCGGGCAAGATGTGCTCACGTCCTAGCGCATCGAAAAACCACAAGCTGTCGAACCCCACAGACTCAGCCAGCCGCGCGTCGGCCGTCATCCGAGCCCGATCGAGTCCTTGCGGGTCCGCACCTACGAAGCTCACACCAATTCTCACCGCAACGTCCTCGTCTGTCTGCTCGCGGGGCAGTGTAACCCGGACACTCTCGAATTCGGGGGTCGTGCCGGGTAACCTCTCGCCACAAGCTTATAAGGACGTCTAAGGAAACCTGCCATGGCCACGAGCCCCTTCACCGAAGACCGCACCCCGATCATTGTCGGCGTCGCCCAAGTCGAACAACGCGAAGACGATCCCACCACCGCCATGTCCCCACTCGAGCTCATGTGCGAAGCGGTGAGCGCGGCCGGCGCAGATACCGGGAACCCCCGGATGCTCGGGCAAGCAGACTCTGTGCGCGTAGTGCGGGGAATGTGGGGCTACTCGAATCCAGCCCGCACGGTGGCGGCCCACATCGGCGCCACGGGTGCCCAAACCGTCATCACCTCGTTGGGCGGCAACTACGTGCAATCGCTGACCAATCGAACATTCCTCGATATTCAGACCGGCAAAAACGACATCGTGGTGATCACCGGCGGTGAGTGCGGCCGCACGCAGGCGCGCGCGAGGAAGGCGGGCCTTGACCTCGACTGGAATCCGACGGCGGCGCCCCCTGGCACCAACCCCAGCGCCCGTTCAGACGATACCGACGAGCCCGATGTCTTTCTCGGCAGCAACAAGGTGACGCGTCACGAAGCCGAGCTCAAACGCGGCATCGAGCGGCCCATTCAGTTCTACCCGATGTTCGAGACTGCCCTGCGGCATGCGGCGGGAGAGTCGATCGACGGCCACCTGCGCCGTATCTCCGAGCTTTGGGCTGGATTCAACGAGGTCGCCTGCGGCAATCCGAACGCGTGGATACGCTCGGCGCTGAGCGCGGAGGACATCCGGACCCCATCAGCCGCAAACCGCCCGATCTCCTATCCGTACACGAAGCTCATGAACTCCAACAACAGCGTCGACCAAGGCGCGGCGCTGATCGTCATGAGCGTCGGTAAAGCACGCGAGCTGGGCATCCCGGAGGAAAAGTGGGTGTATCCCTACGCCGGCACCGAGGCGTGGGATCATCTCTACGTTTCCGAGCGTGACAACCTGTTCACCTCTCCGGCGATTCGCACGGCATCTGCAAAGCTCTTCGACCTGACCGGGCTTGGCGTCGACGATCTCGACTACGTCGATCTCTACAGCTGCTTCCCCGCAGCGGTGCAGGTCGCCGCCAACGAGATCGGCCTACCCCAAGACCGGCCTTTGACCGTGACGGGCGGTCTGACCTTTGCCGGTGGCCCACTGAACAACTACGTGATGCATTCCGTCGCACGTACCGTCGAACTGCTTCGCGCCGACCCGGGCGCGAAGGGCTTGGTCACCGCGAACGGCGGTCTGCTTACCAAGCATGCGCTTTGCATCTACTCGGCCCAAGCACCGTCCGAGCCCTTCCAATGGGCAGACCTCCAGGAAGAGGTCGATGCGATGCCCCGGCGTGGGGTGACGGTGGACCACAACGGCGCGGCCACCGTCGAGTCGTACGTCGTGATGTACGGCAACGATGGGCCGAGCATCGCCCACACAGCCTGTTTAACCGACGACGGCCACCGGACCTGGGCCAATGTCAGCGACCGTGACACCGTTAATGCGATGCTTGCCGAAGAGTATTGCGGGCGCACCGGTGCGATCGACGGTGCGGGCAATCTGAGGATCTAGGGAGAGCCTCGCCTACATGGCAACCCAACCACCGTCGACGACAAACTCCGAGCCGGTCGCGTACCGGCTCTCGTCGCTCGCGAGAAACAGTGCCATATTCGCGATGTCGAGAGGTTCCGCGGTGCCGCCGAGCGGCACCATGCCGATCATGCGATCCCGCCGCTTGTCGTTGTCACCGACCACCTCGTCGAGCATCTCCGTCTGAATCATACCTGGGTGAATCGAGTTCACCCGCACCCCCGCACGGGCAAGCTCGACCGCAGCGGTTTTCGTCATGCCGCGAACTGCCCACTTCGACGCCCCGTAGGCAAAGGCATTGGTGGCCGACACGAGCCCGGCAACCGAAGAGATGTTGATGATCGAGCCCGAGCGCGCCTCGCGCATCGGTCCGGCGACGGCGCGCATGCCGAGAAATACGCCAGTGGCATTGATGCGCATGAGACGCTCATACTCGTCGAGGTCAGTGTCGATGAGCCGCTTGCCAAGGAACACGCCGGCATTGTTCACGAGCACATCGATACGCCCATGGGCGGTCAGTACCGCCTCGATCACACGGGCCCACGCCACCTCATCGCCGACATCGTGCTCGTGAAACTCGCCTCCGATGGAGCCCGCGGTCGCCTCGCCTTCCGATACGAGCACATCGGTCAAGATGACGCGCGCGCCTTCCGCTACGAAGAGCTTGCCTTCGGCCGCGCCTTGCCCTCTCGCCCCCCCCGTTATGATCGCAACCTTTCCGTCCAATCGACCCATCGTTACCTCTCCTTGCCCATTTTGTACGGACCTCGGCCAACCCGCGCCCACACGTCATATTAGTACCGCGAAGAGGCCTCACAAGGACCCGTCGCGCCGGCACCATCGCACAAGAAGATCTTCAGGCGATCGATTCGCCCCTCGGTGAGCGCCCCCACGCATTGCTTCAGGACACTCCGCGCCACGGAGCGGACGGTAAAGAACGTACTCTCCCACTGGCACCCTCGCACCATCTCAATCACCCAAGCCGCTTGAAGGTCGGACAAGGCGTCGGACCGCTCCGTGGGTAACATCGCCTCTAACTCACGCATCAGCGTGTCAAGGTTACGCACCTGAATAGCGCTCGAGTGGCGAAGACACTTGTTTATCGCCGTACGCGTGTGCGCGCGCTCGAGACAATCGATATCGGCAGCCTCGTTCGCCGGTACCGCAAATCCGAACGCGCAACCGAGGCTCAGTACCAGGCCCGCAAGTCGCTTCGATAGCATTACCCACTCCCGCGGCGTCGCGTAGAAGCCGGAAACTATCACGCGTTGCCCATGACATCGACGGGACCACGACGCCACGATGGACTAATATCTTTACTCAGACACCGAATCACTACCGCAGCGGAGGAAAGCCATGTCTCTCGATATCCTGATTCGCAACGCTACCGTCGTCGATGGCTCGGGCGGCCCGCGCTACCGGGCTGATGTCGGCATTCAAGACTCACGGATCGCCGAGATAGGGCGCATCCTCACCCCTGCTGCGACCACCATCGACGCCGATGGATTGATCTTGAGCCCGGGCTTCATCGACGGGCACACCCACATGGACGCGCAAGTAAACTGGGATCCACTCGGCAGCTGCTCTTGCTGGCACGGAGTGACGTCGGTGGTCATGGGAAACTGCGGCTTCGCGCTCGCCCCGTGCGCACCCGAGGATCAAGAATGGTTCGCGCGTTGCCTAGAAGCGGTCGAGGACATCCCTACTGAAGCGATGATGGCCGGCATCGATTGGACCTGGGAGACGTTCCCGGAATATCTCGCGACCGTCGATCGGGTTCCGAAAGGCATCAATTACGGTGCTTACCTCGGCCACTCCGCCCTGCGCATGTACACCATGGGGGAACGCGCGCTCTCGGAGAAGGCAACGGAAGATGATCTCAAGCGTATGGGACGCAGCGTGGCAGAAGCATTGGAGGCCGGCGCGCTCGGTTTCTCCTCTTCCCATGCGACCACGCACATAACACCGGACGGTTCACCCGTCGCGAGCCGCATCGGCGATTGGGACGAGCTTTCCTACATCATCGGGGAAATGGCGAAAAAGAACGCGGGGATCTTCCAAGTCGGGCCGGACATGTCGGGCGGCGAAGCGCACCGCACGTTCCTCGCCCGATTACGGGAAGTGGCGCTCAAAACCGGCCGACCCATCATGTTCAGCGCGCTGTCGACACGTCAGGGAGACAAACCAAACCACTGGCAATATCAAACGGACTACCTTGACGAAGTCGCGCAAGCGGGCGCCCGGATGTACGGCCAAGTAACGACCCGCTCGATCAACGCGATCTTCTCTCTCAAGTCGTACCTGCCTTTCGATGTATTGCCGTCTTGGGCACCGCTGCGCGCGCTGCCGCTCGAAGAGCAGAAGCGCGCGTTGTCTGACCCGTCGGTCCGACGGCAGCTCATCGCTGAAGAAGCGCAAATGAAGCCACGGGACAACGTCATGCAAGGGGGCGGCGCCGCCACCACCGATCCACGCAAGCCCGACTACGACAACCTGTTTGCGATGCGCGACGTGCGCTGGGATGACCCGACGATCGCCGAGCTTGCTCGCGATCGAAAGCAAAACCCGGTCGAGGTAATGATCGACCTCAGCCTCGAGAACGAAGATCAGATCTACGTCCAACCGCTAGTGAACGAGGCGCCGGACGAAGTGCTCGGACTGATCCGCCATCCGCGCACGCTGGCCACCTTCTCCGACTCCGGCGCCCACGTGTGCCAGGAAATGGGTTCGTCGCTGCAAACCCATATGATGAGCTACTGGGTCAGGGACCGGGAGGCATTCTCGCTCGAGGAGGCGGTCCGCATGCTTACGTTCGACAATGCGTCGGCGTGGGAGCTCCCCGACCGGGGGTTGGTGCGCACCGGTTACAAGGCTGACGTGCTCTTATTCGACGAGAGCGCAATTCGGCCCAAGCTTCCCACCGTCGAGACGGATCTGCCAGGGGGATCACGCCGGCTGGTGCAAAAGGCCGAGGGCATCGCCTACACGATCGTGAACGGGGAAGTGACTCTGCGCGACGGCGAAGCGACCGGCGCCAACCCGGGCGAGGTACTCAGAGGCGCAGCGTGGCAGGGGGATAGCTAAGCCCCCTAGTTCACGCTAAGGCCCGCTCCAGCTGGTCGCGTAAGCGATAGTAGTTGCCCAAGATGGGCAAGAACCATGCTGGATTGCCGTCGTAGAACGGCCGGGTGGGAAAAGGCAGCCCGTCGAACCCGCACGGGCGATTGGTCTTACCCAGGATCTTGAGCGCAATCTGACGGCCGAGAAAGCTCATCATCTGTACACCACTGCCGTTGCAGCCCATACAGTAGTGCATGCCCTCGTGCATGCCCATATGAGGTAGGTGATCGAAGGTAAAGGCGACATTGCCTTGCCACCCATGTGTGATACGCACACCGCGCAAGTTTGGAAAGACCGCGCACAAGTACTCATACAGACGCGTCGAGGACGCTTCGACGGAGGTTTCCCGGAAGCTTGCGCGCCCGCCAAACACGACCCGCCGATGGTCAGGTGAGGGCCGGTAGTAAAACAGGATGCGCTGGGTATTCGACATCGTGCAGAAGTTCCGAAACATCGACTCCACTCGTTCTTCGGGCAGCTCCTCGGTAGCGATGATGTAGCTCCCGAGCGGAATCAGGCGTCTTCGATGCCACGGCGTCACGTCGCTCGTATAGCCATTGGTTCCAATTACCACCTCACGCGCACGCACCGTCCCCCGGGTGGTGGCCACAGTGAACCCATCGCCGTCGCGCGCGATACCTTCCACCCGGGTGCGGGAGCACAGCCGCACTCCGTGTCGAACACACGCATCAAGCACGCCCTTGTGGTAGAGCGCGGGGTGCAAGCAACCACCTTCCTGATCGCGCAACCCACCCACGTAGTACGTTGACTCGGTGGCTTCATGCAAGCGGTTGCGAGGAAGCAACTCGAACCCGTCCTTTCCTTCCTCCTCCAGCTCACGTGCTTTGTTCTCGAGCACTTTAAACGCACCAGACGAATGGGCACCCACAAACCGGCCGTTTTGCTGCAGGTAACACGCTATGCCTTCCCGCTCCACGACCTCTTGCAGGTTCGCGAACGTCGCGCGCCCATCTTCGAGAATGCGCTCCGCTTGCTCGGAGCCGAAGCGCCGCTCGAGCGCTGTGGGTGACGCGAACTTGGGCTCGGTTGACAACATACCGCCGTTGCGACTGCTCGCGCCCCAACCAATCTCGTTCTGCTCGAACACGGTGACATCGCTACCAGCCCGTCCGAGCTCGAGCGCGGCGGAAAGTCCCGAGTAGCCACTTCCCACAATCGCCACATCGGTCTCGGACGGCAGCTCCGAGCTTGCGTCGTCGTTGGGACGGGCGGCTTCCCACCAATAGGGGGTAGTCTTGAAAGCCGGAGCAAAGATGTCAGCGTCCATAGTCCCCATCCAGATTAGGCGGCCGCGAGATCCGAGACCACGTGGGCCAACGTGTCGCGATCATCGGCGTCGACGAGCGGGATGCTGACCTCGATCCGATCAATGATCCCGTGGTAGCGCGCCTTTATCTCGTGGGCGAGGTGCTCATAGTCAGCAACGACCACCCACTCGTGCAGCATCTCATCATCCACCAGCGCGCTCATCTCCTGCCAACGTCCGTGCTTCGAGAGCTCGCTCATCGTCACTGCCAGATCTTCGAGCCCCGCGGCCGCGAACGGACGACGGTAAGCCGGCGTGCTGACGTAAAACGCAAGCCGCGCCCGCGCTATCTCCTTCCGCGCTTCGAGCGTCGCTTCGTCCCGGGCAGTGGCAATCAACGGTTTTAAACACACCTCAAAGCCCGGGCGCGAAGGGGCCGAGAGTTTCGCGCCCAAACCGTCGCGGATATACCGGGCAGAGCACACCGGGTGCAGCCGCACACCGTCAGCAACCTCCGCCGCCACCCCGCACATGTACGGATTCACCGCCGCGATGTGGATCGGGATCTCCGGATGCGTGATGGGAGCGGGCGTAAACAGGGGCACATTCAAGTTGAGCTGGTAGTGATGCGATTCGAAGTCGAGAGGCGTTTCGGTCTGCCAGCTGTGCCAAATAGCCCGGACGGCATTCACGTAGTCCCGCATCCACGGGCCCGGAGGGTGCCACTCCAAGCCGTAACGTCGTCGAATGTGGCCGCGCACCTGAGATCCGAGGCCGAGTTCGAAGCGTCCCCGGGAGATCTTCTGTGCAGTCCATGCGGACATCGCCGTGACAAACGGGCTTCGGGCAAACGAAATCGCCACCGAGGTGCCAATATGTACGCGTGTCGTTGCGCTAGCGGCCAGGGCAAGAACCTGGAATGGATCGTCTTTCGTCTCCTCCATGAGGAGTGCGTGATAGCCCAGCATATCCACGACCTTCGCATCGGAGGCAACGGCGCCCAAGTCGAGCGGCGCTTCGGGCTTAGCTAACCCAGGGTCCAGCTTCCCCAGCGGCAATAGCGTCTCTGCTTTCATTCCATTGGCATCCTTTGCCCAAAGCACTTCCGCGAGCGTATCAAAATCCGCCGCACGAGCTATCGGCCTCCCTCAGCCACTCGCGAGGCGCAGTGCTCTTGCTCTCGGTGCCGGCGGCGGGCACTCGGGCGCTGGCCCAGCGCCCGTCGATATCGCCAGGCAGGACGGCTAGATCACGACACGTCGTCGATGACGTGCGGTAAGCCCTCCAGACGTTGTACGAACCGCGCCATCAAGCCTTCGAGCATCAGGTCCCGCTGCTCAGCGGAGATGGAGCCGGCCTCGAAGTCCTCTGCGATCGCCGCATACTTCGGCCGGTATTCGTCAACGAGTGACTTGTAGCGCTCAACCTGAGTCCAGATGCGCTCGTGGTACTTCGAATACAGTGCAACCGCTGAACCGACGGACAGACCCGTGAGTATCAGCCCGACTGGGCCACCGAGCACACGGCGCAGGACGAGGGTCACACCCGCAACGCCCGCCGCACCCTTGAGCAACGCCCCCGGATTCCCAGAAGCATTGTTGAACGCAACCTTCCAAGCCTCGCCTCCGGCGAGCAATAGCGCGATGGCGTCGAGCTTGGTGGAAGCCTCCGAGTCCCAAAATACCTTGATCGCACTCTCGAGGAAGGCTTCGTACGTTTCGTGCAGTGGCGTGGGCTTAGGCATCACGGGCCTCAGTCTACGCCACTTCCGAGGCCCTGGGGCGCCAGAGCGGCACAGTTGCTAGACTCGCCGTCTATGAGTGAGCCCACCATGGACATGGAGGCGTTTGTCGCTTCCCTCGACACTGCGACTCCCCCTATCGAGGCCAACATGGCGCTGCGCGCCTTGTGGTACGACGCCAACGGCAAAGACGCATCCGCATTGCGCGCCGCGGAAGCTGACGATGGCCTGAACAGCCAGCGAGTGCGCGGCTATCTCTACCGCAAAGCAGGCAACCCCGGGAAAGCCCGGATCGCTTATTGGAAGGCCGGAGTGAAGCCTTGGGACGGGAGCTTGGACGATGAATGGCGTGACATCCTCCAAGCGATCATGACCGAGTTCCCCGTGGCTAGCGCGTACGGCGCATGACCTAGACGCATAGCGTTCGAAGGTACGCTCGCAGCGGGGTCTCGATCCGCGCTAACCCCTTGTAGCGCTTGAGGGCTGCGGGCATCGAATCCACTTGCGTCAGCATTCGTCCCGCCAAATCGTGATCTGCGGCACACGCCGCGTCGAGACGCTCCTGCCGGATCCGGATCCCGAACACCACCGCCTGCGAGCTTTCGAGCCGCACGATCGACTGACGCTCGGTTCGAAGCCAAAATTCCTGACCGATGCGCTCGGCGCAGTACGCGAGTATCTCATCACCCGCCGGCCGGATCGGCTGGTAGAGATCGGGCGCATCGACCAGGGACCAGTTGATGCGCCACATGGGGCGGTTGATGGTCAACCGGTCGAAGACCTGCTCGACCCCCTTTCCGAGATCTTGCTGGTAACCGGGCACCGGGGCGTGGATAGGGGTCAAACCGCGGCCGAGCTTTGCCTGTAGCTGCCAGCGAGTGGGAAAGCAGACCACCGCAGAGCGCAGCCGATAGGTCCCAGATGGATCCGCGTGCATGAAGCAGAAGTCATCGGGAACCCACCGGGCAATGGCGCCCAGCGGGTCGTCGGCCGCCGCCTCGAACGACCACGTCTCTCCGGTCGGGCGAACGCGCAGACCGGACGCGGTTTTGGAATAGTGCTGGGGCAGATCACCGGGCAACCGCGTGAACAGATGCGCCAGCAGCTCCCGTTCGGCCTCCGCCGACTCCGGCGCCCGGACAAGGACGTCAGGGTGCGCGCCGAGCACCTCGTGGCGAGCCGCGAGCTGCTCGGCGAAATCAGCCTGGTCTTCCACCCATCGCTCGATCGGCAAGGGCTTGAGACCAATTTTCAGGCGATAGGGCTCCCTCGGTACCGCATCGCTGATGCGTTGGCCGTTCAGGCGTTCGCGCCCATCAAGATTTTCATCCCTTGCTGGTAGGCGTCTTCGGCCTGGACCTTTATCTCTTCCAACGTCCGACTGCCGAGCGGGTGCTCGACGGCCACAAAGCGGTAGTCGGGTACCTTCAACACGGCCGCGATCGCCTTTGCGGTCCGTATGAATGGCTCCGTGCACAGCACCACCGCGGGCTTGCCGTGCTGCTCGTAGCTAACTCCGTCATGCAAACTGCACGTCGAGCAACTACCTCAGTCGCCGGCGGCGGTGAGCAGGAAATCAGACTCCTCGGCAATCGATTTCAGCAACTCCGGCGCGCAAGGTTTGCCAGCATGGTCCTTCTCTTCGAGCTTGAGCACCCGGCACGCATGGCGCTCGGCAAAGAGCTCGGCGGTTTGCTCCAGCAGCACGTCCGCGTTGACCTTGCCGTTGCCGAGCAATCCGATCCGCAAGCCCTCCAGATCTCCGAGCCGCGGTGCCGTGGCATGGACATCCATGTTGCTTGGCACCGTCGGGTCTACCAGTCGTAGCGACATTGAAACCTCCTTCACTGTAAACCGCGACCGAACTCAGCCGCGAACCTTCACCGTGTGCATAATAGATCCACGAGTGCGGCTCCAGGAAGGAATGAATGCGGAATGCCCCCCGGCGTCGCCCCCCGCCACCACCACCAGAATATCCTTTGGGCTCCGTCCTCGGTGCACCACCCCATCGGCGCCGTCACCGTACTGACGACGGCTCAGCTTGCCCACTGCTTCGAGCTGCGCTGTGGTTCGGGTCGCGTGCTCGAAGAGGTATTCCTTAACATCGGTGCGCGACCAGCCTGCGCGCCCGATGATCCGAACATGCTCGGGCGAGAGCACGACTACCGCTTGTCCCGGGGTGATGCAGCTTAGGCTGCTCATGGCATCGGCGGCACAGAGCAAGATCGCCTCTGGCGTCTGACCCCCGTGGTTCTCGATGTTGTTGAACCCTGCGCCAGCGTACACCGTCACCGTGCTGTCGGCCGCATCGAAACCCTGGTCAACGGCCAAGGGCTCCCACGGCGACGCATCCGCCCGCTCGGCAATACAAAACGTGTACTTGCCGGGATGACCCTGGGTGGACTGGTCAGACAGTCCGGGAATCATCTGAAAGACGTTCATGATGACGAGTCGAAGCGACCGGCCAATGGTCGCATTTGCCCGATTACCCGAGCCACACACCCCCGCCCCAGCATTCATCCCTATCGCGTCAACGATCGGTCCGCTCACCACAACTAAAGGCGCGGAGCCACCGGTGCTCGCCGTAGAAGCGTGAAAGCTGAACTCTGGCTTATTCGCGGCCTCCAGCGCCGCCACCACCACGGGAAAATACTCCGGCAGGCAACCTGCCATCACCGCGTTGACCGCCGCCGACAGCAACGTGCAATGCCGTTCAGTCGCCGGGTGGCTGCAGATAATCGTCTCCGGTGCTCTGGGATCGGCGGCCAGCATCGCCTCGACGAGCCGTTCGAGCGGCGGCACCACCGGCAACCCGTCCGACCATCCTTGCTCGTAGCAGAACTCGATGGTTTCGCCGATATCACGGCCGTCCCATTCGTGGAAATGCGCGTTACTCCCTAACGACATGCTTGCTCTCCAGCACTTTTAAACCGATGACTCTCCGACTAACGGCGTTCAGGTGACCCGATAGGGCTCGAGCGTCTCCCACCGGGGCTCGAGCCCAAACCCGGGCCGGTCCGGCGCCCTGACCTTACCCTCTTCGATATCAAGCTCGTGTTTCCAAATCTTTCCGTGCATCGGGTCGAAGCTCTCGTGGTAGTACTCAAGGATCAAGCCGTTCGGAATGGCCGCCATCAGGTGGATGTGAACGTACTGAGAACCGTGCGCAGAGATGTCGAGATCGTTCGCTTGGGCAAGGGCCGCCACCTTCATGAACTCAGTGACCCCGCCCATGACGAGGGCATCGGGCTGCAGGATGTCGACCGCACGGTGGTTGATGAGATCACGAAACCCATAACGCGTGTATTCGTTCTCGCCCGCAGCGATGGGTATAGACGTGGAGCGCGTGATCTCACGCTGGCCGATATAGTCGTCGGGCTCCACCGGCTCTTCGAACCAGAAGAGATCGTAGGGCTCGGCCTTGCGGGCAAACTCGATGGCCTGGTAGTGACGATACGCGTTGTTGGCGTCAACCATCAAACGGACGTTCGGTCCTACGGCCTCGCGGCACACGCGGACGCGCGCAATGTCATCGTTGATGGGCACCGCCCCCACCTTAATCTTCACCGCGGTGGCGCCACGCTCAACGTTGGTCGTCATTTCGTTCGCCAGATCGTCGAGGGTCTTACCTTCCTCGTAATAACCGCCCGCGATATACGTATCCACGCGGTCGCGGAACCCCCCGAGCAGCTTGTACATCGGAAGCCCGGCCACCTTCCCTTTCACGTCCCACAGCGCGATGTCTATCCCACCGAGCACTCGTGTAGTGATTCCCCGCCGGCCCACGAGCTTCGGGCGCCACATCTCGTACCAGATACGCTCGTTATCCAACGGATCCAGCCCAACTAGGATGGTCTTGAAATGTTCTGCGATCGACCGCCCGATGTCCGGGCTTACCGGTACTCCCGCGGCAAGGCCGATACCGGTCACATCCTCGTCGGTCTCGACGACAACGATATTCAACAGATTGTGGGTGTAGGTATACAGACCGTTAGTGATCGGCCGGGCACGGGGCCATTTAAACATCTCGAAGCGTACATCAGTGATCTTCATGGACCTTAATCCGTCGTCAGGTTGAGCTGCGGAGCAGACTCATTGAACGCGTAATCAGCGACGTCGATGCTGAACACCATCCGCCACATCTCCCGCACATCGTTCTCGGCATCGTACGGCACACGGCAATGCATCGAGAGACGCTCGTCCCAGATGATGAGATCGCCCGCGCGCCACCGGTGGAGGTAGGCCTGCGGACCGGCGGTAGCGTGGCGCATTATCTGCCACGCGCTGCGCTTACCTTCCGTCGGGGGCATTGCGTCGTGGGGACTGCCCCAGTCCGGAATCAAGGTCTCGAGGCTCTTCAGGCTAAAACGCAAGCTCCGAGCACCGGTGTGCGGATGGGTATGAACGAGGGCATGCCGCACGACGGGATCGTCAGGGTGCGGGATATCGTTCAAAGAGCCGTTTTCCTCCGACGCCTGGCCGTGAGGACCGGTTTGCATCGCGGAGAGCTGGACGGCCCGACTCGCAATAGCGGGAATGCCGAGCGCGACGTTGCCGTAGATGATGCTCGGCCGGTACGTGCACACCGCTCGGTGCGCCATCCCCCGCAGATCGGGGGGAAGCTGCTCTAGACCCGATACGGCGGACGCGAAGCCGGTGGCGCTGTTGCCCGGTTGCTTGCAATAAAGCGCCGCATAGGTGGTCGGCCAAGCCCGGAACGTTGCATCAGTATGCCATTCCATAAAGGCGCACTCGCGCTTGTCCCCGATCCAGCCAAGCAAGGAGTCCTCGAGCGTCTGGGTCCATGTACCATCGGCCGACAGCAGCGATGCGCCGCTCGTTGCTGCGGGCACATAGTCCGCGTTGAAGCGGCCCTCGGCGTCTTTGGTCGAACCGAGCACGGTCACCGGGCCACCGTCCGCCGGCCGGTTAGCGCGAGGGTGTGCGATCTCGAGGCTCGGGAACCAGGCCGCAACCTGCTCAGCGAGCCCGTTCGAAGAACCCCCCGGCACGTCCCGGAAGAGCAACATACCGTGCTCGTGCAACGCATCGACGAGAGCGAGATCATCGCTGTCCCAGCCTTCGACTTGCCGCCCGAAGTTACATCCCTCGATGATTGAGAGCTTCATTTCACTACTGTCCTGTCCATACCGCCGGGCGTTTCTCGTTAAACGCACGCCGGGCTTCCAAGCTGTCTTCGCTGGCAAATGCCTCCGAGATGGCCCGCGCGGCTCGCCGCGGCACCTCAGCAAACGGCATGTCCTCCATCTCGTAGATGAGGTCTCTCGTGACCTTGAGCGCGAGCGGCGAGAGGGCAGCGAGCCGGCCCGCCAAGCGCTCGGTTTCGGCCTCCAGATCGGCACGCGGGACCACTCTCGTCACCAAACCGAGTGCGCCCGCCTCCTCGGCACCTATCGGGTCCCCGGTGAGAATGAGCTCAGTGGCGCGCATGCGTCCGAGCAGGCGCTGCAAGTGCCACACGTGCATACCCGGCGGCGCAGCCAGATTCGGCACGCCCGGATAGCCGAAGGTGGCATCGTCGGCCGCGATCACCATGTCACAGGTAAACGCCATAGTGCATGCGCCTTCGCGGGCGAAACCGTGCACTGAGGCGATGATGGGTTTACTCAGCGCGCGCACGCGCTCGACCTGCTCCACGTAGAAGCGTTGGACGAACTGGGCCATCTCCTCGGTGCCAAATGACTCCATCATCCGGATGTCGACACCTGCCGAGAGGCCTTTCCCGCGGCCGTTCAAGACGATGACGCCGACATCGTCGCTCGTGTCCGCACGGGCCAATGCGTCGAAATACTCCAAAGTGAGCGCTTCGTCGATGAGATTCACCGGCGGGCGATCCAGCGTTATCGTGGCTACACGATTTCGAACCGCATACTCGATGTGTTGGTAGTCGCTCATGCGCGGGCGTTCCAATAATCCTCGACCGCCCCTGCTACCGCGGTGCCAGAAAAAAACGTTCGGTTTCCCTCACTGAGAAACCGAACAGGGTTCTTGAATACGAACCGTGCGAAATCCTCCGAGGTAATCAATCCATCCTCTACGAGCTCGTAAGCCTCCGGGAGCACGCCCGCCATGTTCGGCACGTCGAAATGCCCGATGTCCGAGCCAAACAGCGTATTGAGGGAGACGCTATGCGGCAGGTGATCAGACTTGAAGGCCCAAGCGTTCATCGGGTCATCCGCCTCACACCCGAAGTAGAAGCTCGTAGTGAACTGGCGCACGAGATCCGAGGCCTGTGACAATCCGCACGCCCGGAAGTCGTCCAACCCTTCCGCGGGAGCAATCTGCCGGCGTGTGGGCGGATCGTCAGGGGTGCGCTGTTCCATGAGCTCAACGAAGTCGGCACTGGCATATTCGCGCGCGTGCTCAAGCAAGCTTGCTTCGTCCAAGTTCGCGGGATTGATGTCATCCAACGCCTCGGGCCGCCGCTTTTCCCAGTGACCGAGCAGATCGGAGTAAAGCTGACACGCCCAACCGGC
>JACLAC010011916.1_pt1 | contig 14782 bp, 18 predicted proteins | sample 8027881 | NCBI WGS metagenome assembly JACLAC01 (sample SAMN15725517, study PRJNA655200) | protist metagenome | isolation source: fluorescence activated cell sorting (FACS) single amplified genomes of... | place: Spain: Blaines Bay Microbial Observatory, Mediterranean Sea | collected 2016-01-19 | reverse complement strand
ATTTAGAATTTAATATATGTAAGTACGAGATCCGATCGTCAATCAAGGATAACTTTAAATAAAGTAATACAAGAGCATTTAGATCTTAGTACAAGATGCAGAACACCAACACTGCGGCGCCGAGCTGTGGCACTCCGGTTGGTGCGCAGACAACTGCGCTCGTTAATGCGCTGTGCAACACTGACGCTCCGGCGCCAGCGCCGCCCGTTTCTGGCGGTGGCGATGCTAGTGCCCGTGCAGGATCGCTGACTCCGCTCACGCCGATGGTGTGATTCAGCAGCGGAAGCGCAGCTGTGGCCGTGCAATCCTCGCAGTGACAGTAGCAGAAGCGCCAGGAGTAAGAGTCTGCCTTAGCTGCTGCGGCACATCACACCATATCGTCGCCGTCGCAGCGGCCTAAACAAACGATAACGAATTATCATACACATAATGTTCACGATAAGGATATTTGCGATAAGCACCAGGCTGAGACAGACGAGCAGAAGGCTGATACTGAAAAAGAAAAGGACGCGCCGTGCACGCCTGAATCTTCTGCTGCGTGCGCTAGATCCTCGAACGACAGTCTGCAGCTATCCGCGAGCACGACGCGCGGCTCTCCCGAACCTGCCCAGCTTTCTGGATCCGCAAACGCAGATACTGCAGGTGCAGACGCCGTAGTGGGATAGCTATTAGAGCGAGCTACAGGTAAAAGTGAATGAGAGCAAGGAAGGGGCTGACCATGACGCGTTGACAAGAATAGTACTCACGTCAACAACGGTCCGGCTCCCGTGCTCAATCGAGTCACTCTCAAAACGGCTACTGCTACTGTTGATGCAGATGCAGGTGTAGGTTCAGGTGTCATCAAAGCCAAAGGCACTTTTTACGGTAATGGCGTTATTCCGCCTCCCACGACGTCTGGAACGCACTCAACTACGGTGTCAACCGCGCTGGAGTGTACGGCCATCGCTACGACCCGCGCTGGCGACGACGAATGACATCAGGGTTGGGCATTCCCTTTTGGTGCCGGGAGAGGTAGCGCCAGCGTCAGCGGTAGTGACACTCACACTGGAAAAAATGGCAAGAGTAAGACGAGCAATTCTTCAAAGGGCAACACTCGAGGCTGAGGCAAGGGCTCTTATAACTCTACGTCTACAGGCTCGCAGTCGCATAGCAAGGGCTCCGGTAAACAGATGAAAGGGCGCGGTGGAGGTGGTTCGCTGCAGCGCATGGTGATCAACAATTGTAACAGTAATCTTAACCAGTCGTCGATGCCGAACATCTCGAAGGGTATGCGTGCGCAGCCACAAGGACCAGTCGGCGCAGGGCCACAGCTGCAGCCCCTGCCCCAGACTGAAGCGAGAGCCGGCGCAGGTGCAAGTGCAAGTGCTAGCGGTAGGGTTAGCAACTTGAGTGGTACATCCTCATCCAACCGATCTAGTGCCACTGCCAGATCCAGCGGCGACAGGAAGATTGTGAGTCCGTACGACGGGGCAGTCGGTCGGAATGTGGAGTTCGACATCACAAGTCCCATCAAGACGCCGCTCGAGCATGAACGGAAGTTATCATTATCTTTATCGAATACGCATAGCGCTTGTGCACGTGCACCTGCTCCTTGTTCGATGAAGAGGAAGACAGATGGTCATGATCATACACAAACACATACTACAACTACTACGAACAATAATTTAGTAAAACCTGCTGAAGGTGAAGGTGAAGGTGGAGCTGATACTTGTGCGGATCCAGCCTCCCCGCCGCGGCGGCGACGGAACAACTCGGTTACGCTTTCCGATGCACCTGCACCGGTTGGCATTGGCACAAGCACAAGCACCAGTGTCAGTGTCAGTGCTATTAAAAGTAAGACTGAAAAAATTTCAAGTGACGATGACGTCTTCTGATAGGCATAGGTAAAAAACGCATGCCACTATAGGCAGTCCATCTCAATGTCGCAATCGCCTAATTGAACACGGATGCTCTGACGCTGAAACAAGAAGCAGAAGCAGAACTGGTTGCGTGAGCGTAACGCTCAGGCTCTGGCTCGTCAGTCTGAGACGGCTTATAACGGTGATAGTGGTGGAGCGGAAGCCGAGCATGGTAACGGTGATAGTGGTGGAGTGGAAGCCGAGCATGGTAACGGTGATAGTGGTGGAGCGGAAGCCGAGCATGTACTGTAGACTTGCGTATCGGAAACAGATGACTCAAGAAAAGCGTCCCCTTTGTCGAACTCGAACGCGGGCGCGTAGCCGTGATAAAATCGAAGTCCAGCTTCTCCGGGCGGGTCCGACTCTGAGGTGTTGCGCACTGAGCAGCCTTTCTCTGCGCCCACGAAGCTACACAAGTACGAGGATCAGGAAATGATTGACAACGAAATCAAGGTGTAGATGACGACTATGTCTATGGCTGAAGCTGGAACTGTAATTGATGCACGTGACCACGACCGGGCTCCTGCAACAGCTTCCTCTTCCACTTCCTGGCATTCGCAGCTCTCGACGCTGCATGACATAAACTTGTTCGTGCATCCTGTGGATCTCGAGAGTGCACCCAGTGGATCTCGAGAGTCGACTTACGGCAAGCGTACTGGTGACAACTACACGACCTTCACGTACTTTGTGAGCGTGGGAAAGGCCTTCACGAGGGACACGCATCCTGATACGGTGCTCAACAGTATTGTGCGCCAGGTGGACCTCAGTACCAATAGTGAGGAGAAAATGCTACTGCGGCCAGGGCGTGACTTCAATTTCATCAATACACCGTACGACGGTGGACGCAACCGTGGATACTGCTTCATCAATTTTAGCTGCGGAGAAGTTTGATTCCGGTTTCGTCAAGCCATAGTGCGGCAGTGGGGCCTCGATCTCGACAGTTCCTGTGCTGATCATCAAGTCCTACGTCGCGGCAAGTTGCAGGGTGTGTCCCAATGTGTCGCGGGCATCCACGAGGCTTTCCGGTGTTACAACGGCAATTTGCGCGGTTATGAACTTCAAGCAAAATGGAAAGCGCTCGGCGATAAAGTGAAGCCTGTGATCTGGGAAAAGGATGGCTCGATTTGTTGATTTCCGGCGCCGGGAGAGCAGTTTTGATGGGACGCGCCAGGACAGGAGGGGCGTGATTACGTTCGAGACAACGCTCTGCTACTAGAACGCGAGTAGAACGAAAAGGTTACGGAGCCTGAGTCTTCATCTTCAGGCGTGATGAGCCAGCTCGCAAGTCCCAATGACAGCCGTGACGAAAATGAATGATCTCAGTCTCAACCGTCGGAGTCTCAACCGCAGTCTTGTTCTGCGTCCATCATCTCAACTTCGCTACAGGAAAGAAAAGTCGAGGTGAGCCTGCACAAGCTGCTTCTCTCGACAGATGCTGACCCAGAGGATCGCGCTGCTGAAGTCGCAAAGGTCCGCAAATACAGCAAGGACAGTAAGGACGGGTGAGGTGATGGATTTGATGAGGGTGAACATTGCAGTTCGCGCACAGGATTAGGTGCGGGCAAGGCTACTAATGCATCCAGTATGATCGCTTCTAAGCGTAAGATTAGCAAAAGCTTGTTGCTGACAGTGCCTATTGGTACAGAAATACGGAACGCCAAAGCTAACGCTACCGGAAGCAAAAGGGGATCCAAGCCAACTATTAATAACAAGTACAACTGGAGCATGAGGGACACTTTTGACAGTACGCCCGCGAATACCGCCGCTGTCGCCGCCAGGGCTGCGGATAAGGTCTTCAACTCCAGAGGTAATCGATTTCAGGAAAGCGACGGGCATGCTCAGCAGTCGCAGACTTCGAATTGGGACTGGCAGTCAGGGTCTAACAGTACTAATACAAATACAACTGATTGACATTTTGGACAGGCGAATACAGGGTATAACAATACCCACAACAACCGTTTCGCTTTCGTTCGTAGCGACGAGTATAACCGAAACTTTATGAGCGGGTATAATCAGTAGCAGTGGACCGCCTCCGCCGCAGCCGCTGTGCCAATGACTAATATCGCGAGCAACGGTCACGGGCACGGCCTGAATGGTATGGGTGCGACTCTCATGAACAACATGAACGTGAACCACTTTCATCAGAATCAGAATCAGAATCAGAATCAGTATACGCATAGTATGAATATCACTCAGAGCCAAAATCAGGTTGCCACGCGCGCGCGCTTTAACTCACGGCTCCCGATATCACGGCCGGCAGACGAGGGCGGTGATTTTCGTAAGAAACAGAACGACGAAACATGGGGCAAGATGTGATAAGGCGAAAAGATACTCGCTAGTTCTCCTAACACTGACACCATCAGCTTCAGTACGAACAGCAACGACGGTAAGCTTCGTATCGCCAACGGCAAAGTGATTTCTGGACCCAACCCGCCGAAGCAGATTTCCACAATCGTGCAAGAGGTGCGCAATCAGCAGGAGATTTGGAAAGATGAAATCATGCGGTGACGCGAAAAGTCCAAGGACGCTTACGCTCATGATGATCCTCCAGCTGAGAGTGTCCCGGCTGTGACGTCGTCTCGGAAGACTAGTACTGACGAATTAAATCAGTTGATGAATATGTTGCAAGGTGTCAGCAAATTGTTCACTCCCGAGATGCACAATCAGATCAAGAATAGTCTTATTATGGACGGCAACGGCATGACGAACACGGACACGATGTCAAAGACGAACACTAGTACAAATACTAACATGCTCAATATGACCATGAACAACAATAACGTTAACATATCTGGAGCCGGTACAGTCGCTCTCGCTGGGATGGGTCTGGCTCTAAGCAATTCCGGAGTTGGTTGAGGCGGCGGCATAGCCATGGGGCAACCACAGCCAGGACTCGGGCTGAACATGACCGGTATGAACTCAGGTCTAGGTGGTGTCGACAGCATGAACGGATTGGGCATCAACCGCATGAATGCGAACACTTTTACCGGCTTGCCGAGTTTGAGCTCATGCATGAATGCATGTGCAACTGTCCCACCAGCTCCCATCAACATCACGATCCACCCGAACGCTGTAATGAACAGTTAGCACTCGCAGATGCAGCAGAGTGCGTTGCAGAAACTGCTTCTACAAGGCTCAACCTCAACAAGAACAACAACGATATCTAACGTTAACTCTAACTGCAACATGACGATGAACACGCCAGCAATGTGAGTTTGAGGATGAGGCCGAGGGTGAGACAAGATCAACAGTAGCAGCACCTTCAGCAACATACACACAAACACTAACTACAGCACGATCATTACTCCTTGTGCCAACGACATTTCGGGCAATGCGGAAAGCGCGGGCACTTCGTACCGCGCAAGTGGAGTACTGGGGCTGCAGCTACCTGGGACTGTGACGGCCATGGAGAAGGATGCGTAAAAAACGATGTGCCAGCAAACACAAAATGCCAGCTTCTACTCCTACAAATAGTAAGACCAAACGGTCAATCGCGAAGCCCTCGTCGTGTCACCCAACGACGAACAGCGGGAAGTATCGCCCGCCGACGAACATGACCTCTTTAGCACGTGAACTCGCGATGTAGAAGTAGCACGACGCACTGCAAAAGGATGCCGGCAGGAGCCCCTACGTAGCGGTAACCGGAGCTTCACCAAAGGCATAGACGGAGGCCACAGGCACGCCGCTGCACGAGCACGACCCAACCGCCTACTTCTCCACGAGCGCAAAACAGGTATGATGTGCGCGGCGCAAAACAGGCTACGAGCGCAAAACAGGCATGATGGGCGCGGCCATAGTGCAGACGCATGGGTAGACGCAGACGAGGACGACTCAGCCGCAAGTTGTTGGTGCTGCTGACGGAAAAGAAAACGAGAAGGAGCAGACCGAGTCACAGGCTCCGAGCGCGAATTCCTCTGCGCAGCAGTTTTACATCGGCGACGAGGATGAGGTACAGGTTGAGTGTGACGGAACTGAAGTGTTGGGTGCAGATGTAGAGTTGAACAATCACGCCGATGGCAAACCCGACAAAATGAAGGTAAACGGTAGTCTTGTTCAGTATGAGGATGTCGACTGCGCCTCAGAAGCATCCTCTGACGCTTTGTTCATCGGTGCGCCGCAGCCTGTTGAGTCAAGGTCGAATTCTGAAACTGCAAACGCGAAGACAAACACTAAGGTCAAGCTCACTAGCGAGATCACGAAATCTGACAAGATTGAAAGTAATAGGAAGAACGTAATCAGCACCACAATCAACACGATGAGTACGATGATTCCATCAATGTGATCTGGCACTATGAGCACCAAATCCGTCGCAGCAGCTGCGCCTGAACAGAATATCGTGAATGTCAACAACAACTTAATCCCAACTAGTAGTGCGGGTGCGGTTGAAACTGAAAGCAAAAGAATCAACAAGGGCTCTTATTCTGGCACGAATACTTAATAACAAGCAGGCTCCTGCCGTGATCGTGAAAACCATGGCGAGTCCAACGATGGCAGCTCCTGCGCCGGCCCCAGTGCCTCTTTCTACTGATCAAGCATGGGAAAACCTCACACTCACTGAAATAATCTGAAAGGTGAGACTGAGAGCTACGCACGGGAACGACCAGCCCCCATAGCAACTTGTCGCGGTAATCGAGTAAATTGAGAAGCTCAATCTCTGACCGAAGCACAATCACGAAGGTGGCCAGCACCAGCTCAAGCCGGACCTAAGCACCAGCGCTCCCGCTTCGGCTGCTGGTGCCGCTGGGGCTGAGGCTGACCCATCAGGTTCTGATCATAAAGTGTTCACTGATCCTGCCCCTTCTTCTGAAACGGAGGTATCCGCTTTCTCGTCCTACGCCGAGTACGATGTTCGCGCTGAGCAGGAAAATTAGGAGAACGCTCGCGCAGAGTGACTGCTCCGGGCGGAACAGGAAGTCGCTCGTGAAAAGTAGTAAGTTTCAGTAGCTAGAGAAAGACATGGAAGCTTGAGGTTGAGGGCAGATAACTGCTGGAAAAAGTAAAAGTAAAATGATTTTGGACCCGGAAAGACGGGAGAACTATATGAAGACGCAGCAGATGCAGTGGCGCTCACGCGAAGGCGCAGCGTGAGGGCAAGGCTACGTGGATGTTAAAGACTGGAATTCGTCGGCGTGTGCGGACTGCCGCAGCGCGTTCATTCTTGAAAACATATCGGGCACGGGCGGGAGCAATTCTACTAAAAGAACTAATACCCAGAGTGAGCGCCTTGATCGCGAAGCGGGACGAAGAGGAACATAGAGATAACAACGTCGAGAGTTGGAAGAGCTGGAAGCCGAAATCGCATATATGACTAACAAGTACGAACTCGACCAGGATGGCTTCGCCGTCCAGTTCCTGAGAGAGCAAAAACTTTGGTTACTGCGGGTTGTCTAACGCAGGGTACCTTCGCTCGCTCACAAGCGCTGAAAAGGCCATGAGTAGGTGGAGAAACCGGATGCCTGGCTATACGCGACAATTAAGAGGATCAAGGAAGACTTGGAGATGACAATGACGGATGATCGCGGTGTGACGTGGGAGAAGACCTGGACGCCGGACTGTTCCTCGCACGACTGGGTGAAGGTGGTTAATCTTGATGAGTCCGACGTGGTGACGGCGGAAGACGCAGAAACTTCGCAGTCGCACACGCACTTGAAGTAGAAGGATTGTACTCGTGCGAAGGCGTCGAGTGAGGACGTGGTGGCCGCGGTAGAGCAGGCCTGGCGTGCGCAGAACGATGAAGGTGAAGAAGAAGAAGTATGGCATGTCGATACTGCTAGCAAAGGTGGGAATTCAATCATTAGCTGAAGCTGATGTTTAAGCTAAAAGTGAGACGCGCCAGCACCCGCCAATCTGAATCGTAATGGAGCGAAAGGCATAAGTAGCAAGAAGAAGGAAATACATGAATATGATCCCGACTTCGAGTTTCCCAATCACTTTACTTACACGCGTTTCGATGGCGTGTTTGTAACTATCCCTGAGTATCGTATGCTAGCTCGCGACTGAAAAGCTGGAGAGACGGCGTCGTGGCAGACTCTGGAGGTGCGGCTCGTCACCACAGACGTCTTTCATTCGAATGATTTCAGGAAAGATGGCGGACGCCTTGTCAGGGCGGGCAGCAAGTGGTCGCGGGCGGCGTGCAACAAGATGAAATGTATCGACGTTCAATGACACACGACACCGGTAGGCCGGAAAAACTGGGCAGACGTGACGTCGGATATCGATACCGAGACGGAGAAAAGCGATCAAGATGGTGAAAATGAATCTGGAGAGAGCGAGAACGATGCTAATGGAGATGACGTGCACATCGGCACCGGTACTGGCAGCAGTGCTGATGACCTACATATCGGTCGTGCTTGAGCAGAGAGCGACAGATCACTTGATCGAGATAATGGTGAGGATTGTTTCGAACTGAAAGAGGAGGCTAATATGCAGGTGCGGGCTAGTGGAGAAGGAGATAAAAAGAAGAAGAAAAAGAAGAAGTTGAGGATCAAGAAGACTGATGGTGATGTGGACGGCGAGACAGATCATGCTGAACGCGCTGCTACCTTCTCCCTCGAGTCGCACCAAGACCAACGCGATAGTGACGAAGCCGACACGAGCAAGAAAAATCGAGGTGAACCAGACGCTATGGCAGTATCTACAGGCAATGGGAAAGTGACGCTCTGGCAGAGGAAGACGCCGAAAGGTCATGTTGAACCTGATCTTGATCGCTCGCAGCAGTCAGCATCATTTGATACTGGTGCGTCATTTGACGTGGGCGCACAGCAAGAGCAATTGAAGGAGTAGACGAAGTCGCATGAACCGGCGTCGATGGACACCGTGATTGTAAAAAACGATACCGAGAGTAAATCCAGATCGCAGCGACAGGCCGAAGCCGAAGAGACCCGTGGTCGAGTTTGATGTGACCTGGATCCTTCAATTTACGCGTACGAACAGGACTTCCAGCGCCTCAGCGCGCACATCGACGTTTCAGACACTCAGCTGCAGACGCATAACTAGCTGCTCACTCACGCGAGGCGCAATCCGCCTGGTGATATTAATAGTTCGCAGAAGGATATCGCGTAGGGGCAGGAGCGAAAGAGACTGAGCAGGAACGAATTGTAGAAGGTTAGAGGTAAAAAAAGTACTGGTGACAGCGAAAGAAAATGGCTGGAGGAAAAACTGGCTGAAATCGAAGGCACTGCAGACGTTCGCATCAAGACCAGTGTAGCTGCTAATAAGTCCAAGACGAAGGCGAAGCCGAAAGGTGTCGTTGTGCCCGTTGGGGCTAATCGCACCTTCGCCATGCGCAAGATGAATCACGTGCACGACCTTATCATTCCGGACCCGCCTGATGTTGGTGTTGCGCTTGCGCATTGAAGTTAAAGTACTTAGACCTAACTACAGGGGTACTAGAAATTCAACACACAGAAGGAGGTTTATCAGAAGTTCAACGAGAAGACCTCTCGCTTCACCGGAGTTATGGTCGACGGACCAGAGTACTGGCCGGAGTTGCTGTCGGCGAAGTACGCGTACAGCACTATCGAAGCGGATCTGGAGGACGACTCTTTTCCGCCCGCCGCGTTCAATAAGAAGTGGTACTACCGCGCGCCGACGCTCGTCTGGTACTTCTACTCGGGGGTGTAGGTGACACCGCAGGAGTACCACGACTTGACCATGGAAGACAGCGTGGAGACCGCACGGGACGCAAGGGACAGCGCGAGCGAGAAAAGCTGTGCAAGCTGAAACAGCAAGAGCAGCAAGAACAGCAAGACGAGCACGAACGGTGTAGCTGTGAGTGTAAGTGGGTCTAAAAATACGTGTAATTACAGTCTCGCCAGCAACGTGGTGTTGGAAGACCAAACCGCCATGGTGCAGGACATCATCGCAGTGGGCAAGAAGAAGCGTATGCCCGAAATGCACGACAACTACGGCAACTGGTACTACAACGGGGCGCTGCTGTCCAAAGAGTTACTACGAAGAATCTGGGGCAGGCGAGCGCGTGGCAACCCAACGAACCCGTATGATCCTCACTTTAACAACGCGTACAAGCTGAAGGACGAGTTTTTGTAGTGAAAATCTTCAGCATACGGAAGCTCCAGGCAGTTTTTTGTAGTGAGAAGCTTCAGGCGAAACGGACGCAGAACGCGCTGCACGAACGGGCGGCGGCGGGGTGAGCTGCTTCTGGAGCGAATAGTAGATCGTGGATCCCGAGGATGAACATGAACATGAACATGAACATGGATTTCAACCTATACCTGAAGTCGAGAGTGAATAAGCTCACGAACTGGAACGCGAAGCAGAAGGAGCGCAGTAATGGCAAGGCCACGACTGACAAGTTCGAAGGGAATCACGAGGTCATCAAGTGATACTAATAGCAATAATTCAATTGCCGATGTCGATGTCAGCACTGATCAGACTGGAAGAGCTGCTGGACGCCTTGACAACGCTTACGGTAAGGGCGGTGGATCTGAATCTGGTTCAAAATCAGGTTGTGACTCCACATGTGCGTGATGACGCGGAGTTTGCGCTCTAAAGAAGTCAAGCAAACAAGCTGGAGCCGAGGAGTCCCTGGATGCGAGGGTAGGGCGAAAGAAGAACTCGCCCCGGCAGCAGCAGTGACGTTCCGCTTCCGGTGACGGCGAGAGCGACGACGAGGACGCAAAATTCCTCGCCAGCGCTCCGAGTAGCAGCAGCAGGCCCGTGTGATGAACATGAGGTAGTAGCAGGCCCGTCGACGTCCTCGAGAAGTCGTCCTGGGGCGACCGCGACGAGCAGAAGTCGAAGTGAAGAGAGAAAGCGAAAAAGAAAGAGACAGTCGAGAGTTCATCCTCGACCTCGTGGACGAACTGGGCAGCCGCGGGCTGGATCGACTTTTCCTCGTGGAAGAAGCAGGACGTTGAGAGGAACACGAACAGCAAGAGCAACAACACGCAGGCGTGGACGTGGTCCTGGTAGGGCAAGACCACCGACCAAGACGACGAGAATACTGTTACTGGATCTGATCAAGACGACAAACTCTTCTGAGCGAGCTGATGAGCGAGAGGCAACGGTAAAGGGCGGGATAATAACTATAACGCCAATCGCAATGGCAATCGTAATGCTAATGCAAGTGACGCCAAGATCAATAACAAGAGGAAGAACGAGTGAGGTGGTTGAAGAGTTGCTAAGAAGCGAGATCATGATCAAGATGATGATGAAAAGCATGCACTTGAAGATGACATTGATAGGAACGCGAAAGAGATGAGGGCTGCCCTTTCAGGCCCAACTGACGTGGATGAATATGAAAATGAGGTTCAAAGTCGAGCTCAGCGTACGATTAAAAGAGGCAATCGTCGTGGTGGCGTTAAGATCAACAAAAGGGGAGGTGACGGTAAGAACAAGAAGTCTCAATCTTCCGAAAAGAAGTAGAAGCATTAACCACGGACTCATGCATTGGCTCAAAAATTGTTGTAGAGTTGAATAGACTACTTAATAATTCTAATAGTTAAACCTAAAATAAGTATAGTGAAAAAAATTAGGTTTTCCTTTATTTCGTCGAGCACGGACTGGATTTATACTAGGGGCAATTTTTTTTATCAAAGTAGTTTGAGTTTCATCAAATCAATATATAATATGTCGCAGATGATGATGAATATGCGTGTTCGCTTTTAGAAATAATTGGATTCAGTGTAAATTAAACATGGACGAACCCGCCTGTACACTCCGCATCAAATATTAGTTGCGTGGCTTAGCCTTAAAATTTTATAGTGTTTGTTCTGAACCTGACTTAGAAAGGTGATCGTGATATCATTTGCCATCTTCCGTGGCGGGGTTTTGTATTGTACTAAGGCTGTGCTACAGGAACAGGTCCGGCCCTGTTTGTAACAATATGTTCTAATTAGACAGGCTAGAGTGTGAGTGCTGACTGCCTGTTTTAGCAAAAATATCGTGTTCGTGTAAATTCTAAATCTAATGATTTATTTGTGACGTACAGACACTGTACTAGTAGTCTTTATTCAGAAATAGTAACTCGCTAAGACTATGTTGATTATGTTTTTTATAAGTTTATCAGATTGAATCGTTCGAGTGTTTTTTACCTTTACATTTATTTCCCGCACAACCACCTAGATACTATGTGGTATGCGGCTCTTTAATTTCGTATCTCATATCTAAACAGTACACGAGGCGGGAGAGCACGACCAACCACTACATGATTAGAGTGCTCACATTGATTAGGATCATAATGTTTCGACGTTTTTCACACACACACAAACACACCACCCAACTAGTCTCAATGTGTTATGAAACTGTTTTCAAGTTCATACGTTTGAGCCAGCATCGAAGATGCCGCCATCAAAATGCGTATGAATAAAAGTCGCAGTAGAAGCACAAGTAGTAACTAGTCATCTATTGAAGTCTAAACGGCACGTGCTGTATGTCGTAAAGTAGACGTGATGAGGAGAGGAGGGTTAAATCTGACAAACATAGACATAGTAGAAGTAGAGGAGTTATTGTATCGGAGAGCAAGTCTAAGGTGGATAGTCAGAGTTAGTATAAAAATTGACATTTAGTACGATTATTCTGGACCTTGGTACGGGAAGTTTGTGGTGGCTTCGTCTTGACGGAGACCGTTACAGTACCGTCCTGCTGTTCCAGAGCGAGGTGGTATAATATTAAGAGCTTTATAGCATCTATTTAGGATTAAGTTTAAGAGGCTATGACGTACACGTATAGACTTTAGAACTAAAAAAAAAAAAAATTAATATGTCTTTAGTCTTAAAGAAGAGGTTTACTCGACAGTTTTTGACTTTGAAATATGGTTATGGAGTATGAGGTTATCTCGAACTAGAATGAGTTTCTTGTAATATGGCCATGGTCGTTCATTGTATTTGTAATTTTAATGTGGTTTCGCTGTTTCCGAGTCGTAGAAGCGATTCGAAGATGAGACGCTAAAGTAGCATAGGCGAGGATGTATAATAACACAAAGCGTCCGTTTCGGTTTCGACTCTAAAGTCTACTAACAGTCAGATAGCCATAAAGTCACAGAAATCTGTATCACCAGAACACAGCATTTCGGAATCGAATTATAGATCGTAGTCAAACACAGACGAGACTGAAACTTCAGCAGTACAGCTCAATTATGTAGCTTCGCACATGCAAAGGTAGGCATAGATGCACAATATTATAGGAAACGCGTGATCGCGAAGGATAAGAATTATAAACTGGATTTGAACTCTTCTTGTTTTATAGCTTTTTTATTCTTTCTTTATATAATAATCATGATGAAAATATTAAATATATAAGAAGATGAACTTTGCTTGGGTTTTGATGCATACTTACTTTGAGAAAATCTGTACGTGTACGTGTGTATGTGTTCCTGTTTTCCTTTGTAAGATTGTGACTTTGTACAAAGCTGAAAAGCTATTCGTTGTTGATTTAATTAGTTACCATAGGAGTGCCGCTAGCGGCAGCCCGAATATCAGAAACCGTTTTTACAAAAATAATTCAATATCAAAACCATGGCCAAAATTTCTAACGACCACGGTGGCGAAGAGTTTAACGTCGCTCATCTTGCTACCGGCTCAGGCTCTGCTGCATCTACGTCAATCCCGAGTAGGGGTAAGCCAGTGCCGCGTCCTTTCGCACCATAGTGACGTTAAGTGACACAACGGACGCAACAAAATCCAAGACCCTGCTCAATCGTTCTTCGCAGTAGTTGACGGCTTTGTGGTCGATGCGACCGAGTTTGTAGTTAACGACTCCCATCCGGGATCTCTTAAAAAGCTGTTGTCGACCGACCAGCCCACCACAGGCGCGACCGGCCAGCCGTTCGGCTTTAGCTTCACGCGAGGATAGAACGCACACTTTCCGGACACGGGGCGGGCGTTCAACGACGGCGCGCGGCGCTACATGGCGGGGAAGGGCGATGCGGATGGGTACTTGACGCCAGTGACCGTCAAGTTCGCGAAGTCGGACAGCATCACGATCATAGGGAAGCTGGCGACCTGAGTATGCGGGAACGTAAAACGTGGAATACGGTTTTGATCGTGATCGTGAATAATCCCGTTTAATTGAATATTGAAAAAATAAGCTACATAATTCATGTGTAATTTTTGCCTTGTCTATCTCTTCCTCTTCTCTATAGTCACTAAACTAACATATATCATTACGCTTACCTTGTATTTTCTTTTTCTACCTCTTTCTATAGTTTTGTTGTTGTTGTTGTACTTAGGTGCAACGTTCATTATAACTTCATGCTCTTCATTAAAGTGCACCAACTGATTGTGATTCCTTAAAGTCGAACTATAATCGTTACTTGCTTCTACTTATAAATACTTTCATGGTAGTAAAGATAGAGCGGTGCGATTTAGACGGAATCAAGCGATTAGTTTTAGTTTAGCTTCACCTTCATCTGCAAAAGAAAAAGAAATCGACAACAAACCATGGTGGTCGTCTCATCGGTTCAGTGCGCGCTGGCAGGCCTCGTGTTATTCGGCAATGACTGCGTACTCCCGACACACAAATACAAGTCGCTTGCGCTGCACGGTGCTAGCCGGAAAAGGATCAGCCTCGGCCACAGTTCCAGCCTCAAAGTGATGCCACCAGCGGGCTACACATGGGGTGTTGACCTCGACGACACGCCGAAGGCACAGGCGGATAAAAATCCACAGCAGACTGTGCTAGAAGCCTTCATGGCGAAAGTAAATTCGAACCCTGCATCTGTGCAGTTCGATGACACGATGGCCGCGATTGAAAGCGCGTACACGTACGCTCCCGTCGCGTTTATTTGCGGCGAGCTCGCTTCTGGAAAGGACCAGAACCAGGGTTCCGCGAAGATCTTTAGTTTTGCAAAGCTGCAGGGCCTTGACGAGATAACGACACTACAGCTCTTCGGAAAATACTACCGTGAGGACGTGCTGGGTCAT
>JACLAC010004143.1_pt1 | contig 14782 bp, 1 predicted proteins | sample 8027881 | NCBI WGS metagenome assembly JACLAC01 (sample SAMN15725517, study PRJNA655200) | protist metagenome | isolation source: fluorescence activated cell sorting (FACS) single amplified genomes of... | place: Spain: Blaines Bay Microbial Observatory, Mediterranean Sea | collected 2016-01-19 | reverse complement strand
GCGACGGATTTGGAACTACATGGGGTGATATATGCCATTCATGTCAAGGAACCCGCCTCAAACCTTTGGCCAGTCATGTCGCAATTGGTGACAAAACGCTCCCTGAACTAACAGCAATGTCAATACGTCAAACTGTCTATTTCTTTAATAAAATCAGCTTTACACCACACGAAATTGAGATTGGCCATGAGTTAGTGGCAGAAACCCGAAAGAGGCTTCAATTTCTAGAAGAAATTGGGCTACACTATCTAACTCTAAACCGACGTGCCCCCACCATATCCGGTGGTGAAATGCAACGTGTTCACTTAGCCAGCCAATTGGGAAGCGGTTTAACTGGTGTAACTTATGTTTTAGATGAACCTACAACAGGCCTACATCAACGTGATAATCAACGATTGATCAAGGCACTAAAGGGACTACGTGACCTCGGTAACACAGTACTAGTTGTTGAACACGACACAAATATGATTGAATCATCAGATCATATGCTCGATTTTGGTCCTGGTGCAGGCATACTCGGAGGTGAAATAATCGCGACTGGCTCACCATCTGAAATCAAAAAAAAATCTGACTCTATAACTGGTCGATATTTGTCCAAAAAAGAAAAGATACTCGTGCCCAAAGAACGACGTCGAGGCAACGGGAATTGGCTGGAAATAAAAAATGCTCGAAAAAATAATCTTAAAGACATCACCGTCAAGGTTCCATTTGGAACACTGACATGTGTAACGGGTGTTTCCGGCTCAGGAAAAAGCTCATTGATTGACGGAGTCTTATTAGAAGACAATTTTGTCTCAACCGGAACTGAGCTCAATTTTGGGAACAAGGAAGAAAACCAAACAGTAAATCTCGGTGCTTTTGATAAAATAATTAACATTGACCAAAGTCCAATCGGCGAAACACCTAGGTCAAATGCTGCAACGTACACTGACATTTTCACCAAGATCCGAAGCCTATTTGCCAGTCTACCAGAGGCTAAAGTTCGAGGGTTTGCATCTGGTCGCTTTAGCTTCAATATCAGTGGAGGGCGATGTGAGCTTTGTCAAGGGCTTGGACACAACCAAATCGAAATGCATTTTCTTGCCGATGTTTGGTTAGAATGCGAATCGTGTAACAATACTGGTTATAATCGAGAAACTTTGGAAGTTCGTTATAAAGGAAAAAATATTGCTGATGTCTTACGAATGTCGGTTCGCGAAGCATTAGAGATTTTCCGAGACATACCAACTATTGAAAAAACGCTTCAGCTGCTTTTTGACGTTGGGTTAGATTACATTCAACTGGGACAACCAGGGACAACGCTTTCAAGTGGAGAATCACAACGAATAAAATTGGCGACAGAACTTGGCAAACGCGGTACAGGAAAAACACTTTATGTAATGGATGAGCCCACAACAGGACTACATTTCCAAGATATTCAAAAGTTGCTAAATGTCATTAACAGACTCGTCAACAAAGGAAATACTATTATTATTATTGAACATAACATGGATGTAATCAAATCAGCAGATTGGATAATTGATCTCGGACCTGAAGGAGGTAAGGAAGGTGGTCATCTTGTTGCCATGGGAACACCAGAGAACATAGCATCCATTGATCAATCACATACCGGCCTATTTTTACGTGATGTGCTCACTTGATTATGGCAAGTTTCCGAGATTCTGAGAAACCACCAGCTTGCAACTGATAGATGTAAATACCGCTGGCAACTCGTTCACCATTCTGACTACACCCATCCCAATGAATTGCTCGATCCTTTCGAACATAAAAACCTGCTGGTTTGAACCCAAGGTTTATTTTTCTGATAAGCTTCCCTTGCAGATCGTATACTCTTAGAACTACTTCTGAACCAGTCGAAATTTGGAATGGAATCCAAGTGTCGGGATTAAATGGATTAGGATAGTTCATCAAGAGCTCGTTCTTTACAGGAATGGAAAGTGCTTCCAACGATAGAATCCGATCTTCCATAAAATTGCGCAACGCGATAACACCTTCAATATTCTCTGGAAGATCCAAGAGTCTCTGATGCATTTGTTTATACATATCTAATGTACCCAAGTCTGAATCAAGAAAATTCCCAGGCGAAACGTTAATTTCTTCTTCAAAAATTCTAGTCTCCTCATCACTAACTTCGGCAACAGCAAATGGTTCACTGGCCTTCTTCATCCAATTTAGGGCAACTGGGACAATATCATCTGCATCCACAATACCGCTACCATCGGCGTCCGCAACCGTTGCTAGCTGAATTTTGAATGGTTTCGCCGTTTGAAGAACCCAATTCGTTGTAGATGCGGGCCTTGGATCACCTTTTTCCCGCCAGAAACGACCTATAGGAATTATGTCTGCAGCATTGACTTCTCCATCTTTGTTGGTATCACCAGGAAAAACCCCAACACCGGTAGTGAACGACCATGAGACGCCCTCAGCTAAAGGATTCCCGATCAAGTCCGGTATCCCAGACTTAATTACGACCGAGATTTTCTCAACATCTCTAAAGATTTCCTCCACCACAAAAGTCACACGATTAGCATCTATACGAATCTCACCCCAAATTCCATCAACTGTGTCACTAGATACTATTAGATGTTGCTCATCGATTCTCACTTCTTCGCTGAACTCTATCGATATAATAGTATCGACTGGGACAAAATCCTCTGTACCATCAGGATCAAAAGAAACCACTTCTGGCACTAAATCATCAAATTCAACAGAATCCGATGCTACCTCTGAAACATTGCCAGCACCATCCCGAAACTCAGCAAATACCGTACGGATCCCTTCACCAGAAGGCACTTCCCATTTAATTTGGTCACGAAACGGCTTCCAATCTTTGTCACTGAAATCCTCCTCCTCATTTCTTAGCCTTACTTCACCAATCTCCTTCATATTTGAAAGTTCATCAGAGGCAACAAGATTAATAATGATCCCTGCCTGCCTAGTTCGATCCCCAACAATTGATATTGATCCAATTGGAGTTGTCTGATCAAAAATGATTTGGTCTGAGAGTGAGGACGTTGTTATGTTACCAGCAAAATCCTGAAACTGACAAAAAACTATTTTAATTCCTTCTTCATCCGATAGTTTCCATTCACTACTAGCACTGTTAGCCACTTTCGGAGAAAACTTGATCCACTCAATCTTTTGATCAGATTGGTTAAAATCTTCGTCATTCTTAAAGCGAATCGATTCAACCCCAAACCCAACGTCGGTCGATACGGCATCTAGTGTAACTATCTGATCAGTAGTGTAGATGTCAGTTTTATTAATTACAAATGATCCAATTGGAGCAATTTCATCCATAATCTGGATTCTGCCTAATTGTAGAATGAGGCCATATTTGGATTCCTCGCCAGCATACATTTCTGCTTCAATCTTAATCTCATTTTTTGTTTTTGGGTCTAATGTTTTAGGTATCTCAATTTCGATGGTTCCAACTTGTTCCGCATTCGGAGGATTTTGATTGACCTTAATCAGAATTCCATTATCAATTTTTGCTACTGTCATTGTCTTGGCGAAAACTTTATTTAAATCGAAGCCTAAAATCTTAATATTGGGTACTGTTTGTATTAGAATCTGACCTTTTGAGATCTGGAAATCAGGTTTTTGAAGCTTAAGCCCAATGGCTCCAGACTGACTTGGTGCCAAGGATATCCCACCAAGTTCCAGTTTAATATCGGCAAGTACAGTGAAGCGACCAGATGATGAGACTTTAATTTTATCCAATTTTCTGTTTGTTTTGGAAAGAACCAGTGAAATATCTTTAGCAGTTATTTCACTAGTTGCTAAATCAATAGCTGTAGGTAAAACGAAGAAGATGAGATCTGTTCGAAAAATCCCACCTTTTGTACCAAATGACGGGGTTATGGTGAATTTCAAATCGAGCCGACTACCAACTGATGCTACACTGATTTGTTTCACACCCTTACCTGATAATGCAATGAACTTAAGTAAATTATTTGGGAAATCAAGAGAAGTTTCAACCGCTATTTCGCCAATTTCGGGACCAAGAGGCCGGATAAAAATTGGGAATACTATTTCTTGGCTTCTTCCTCCACCGACATCCGTCATCTCTAAGTAGAGCGGACTATCCACAAAGATCTTGATCACAGTTGGTTTAAACTTATCGTAGCTCAAACGTAATACTGCTGCTCCAGAATTGAAAGCGGTAAACTTGCCATTATTGGTAATCTTTCCAATCTTTCCTTCTAATTCCCATTCTGGTTTATCAAGGTCAACTTCATTATTATCCTTATCGTGTCCAATCCCTACAAACTGGATAGATTCACCTACGGACAAGCTAACTGATTCCTCAACAACTTTCTCTCCCATGGAGATTTTGATATCTTGAATCTCTCCCGGTCGCACGGTGACTTGGCCAGATAATTGAACAAATCCTGCTGTCTCTACCTGTACTTGTCCAACACCTTGTTTTCGAGCGGTAAAAGTGCCATCATTTTTTATCTGACCAATACTACCAACTACACTCCATTTTTTCTCGACTGGTGTCTTCGTTATATTGCCGTACAAGTCAAGCCCTTCTACTTTGAAATTTCTTTTGCTGCCAGCTAACAAGTTAGCATTCATTGGTGTGATTTTAAGCATAGCAAGCTTTGCCGGAGTGACCGTTATTTTTGCAGAGTTACCCTTGACTTCACCAACAGAAAGCTGCACTTGCCCAATACCAACATGTTTTGCCGTCATTTGGAACGAGACAACACTAGCTTTGGGTCCAGGATCAATACTATCAGAGTCAGTTATTGCATTTCCGACAACTTTCCATAATGCTCCTTCTCGTGGAATATCAACTTTGTTACCGGCTGAATCCCAGCCTATGACCTGAAACATCTTTTTCTCACCAGCTACTAGTGAGACCGCTTCCTTGGGCAAAATCTCTATATTCTTGATTTGTCCTCTGAGAATTCGAATTTTTGGTAATGTTGCCTCCAAACTATCAAGCGTGGCGGTAATATTTCCAAGCCCTAGATTTTTTGGCGTCAATATTCCTCCTTCAAATCGACCAAGTTCGACCGACTTCTCATAGGCAACAATTTTCCATTTAACCGCCGATTGATCAACCTTAACGGGATTATCATACAAATCCATTCCAACAACTTGAAAGGAGGTAACCTGACCAATTTCGATATCCAAAACAGTTGGAGATATTGCGATGTTCGACAGGTTACCAGCTGTAACTGTAATCTCTGGTGATTCTTGCTTTAAATCCTTATAATTGACCGAGATTTTACCTTTTCCAGCTTTAATAGCAGTAAAAACCCCATCGGCTGAGATTTTCCCAATATCATTCGTAAGCTGCCAATTCAATGCTTTGGATATATCAACTTTATTATCAAACTGGTCTCGGCCTGAAGCCAAAAAGGGCAACAGTTGACCTGCACCAAGTTGCTGTGGTTGCACAGGATCATCAATAACCAACTTTGTAACCACTCCCGGTAAAATCCGCAACTTGACAGTTGCAGATACTAATGTATTCGGTACTGTTGCACGAAGCTGCAATAATCCAGCAAAAGCGCTAGGCAAAACAGTTGTAGTATAGACACCATTTCCAACCTCTTTCACCTCAAATTCTTGATCTTTTGAATCCGATGCATCTGCTACTTCAACATTCATACCAGACTCGACTTCTGTTTCAGTCCTTTTATCTATATCCTTCAATTCCTTTTCGCGGTAGATTTCGATCTCTATGGCTTCGTTCTCAAGTCGAACTGCATTTTCATCCGTTAGAATCATAGTGATAGTTGAACCGAAATTTTCTCCTGATACTAAAGAATCTGGAGATGCAAACATTAGCAAACGCTCCGCCGAACTTTTGTGTTTAATCTCTATTAATATTTCCCGAGAGGTCGAACCACCTAAGCTATCAATAGCAAGAAAAAGAATTGGGAACGTTCTAGAACCTTCTATTCCTTGGACAGTATCACTACTCGTCTGCCAGAAAAACCTCCCATCTTGATCTAGCTGAGCACCTAGTGGAGGGGCCTCAATTGAAAAACGCACTTGATCACCATCTGGATCGACTCCACTTAGATTTAAAGTGATAGAATCACCTTCAACAACCGGAGCAGCCACATCTTTTATCTCTTTACTGTCGGCATTAAGAACTACCAATGTAGGCGCACGGTTAGGCCTTTTTAAACTGAGATCAACTGAGGCAGACAAAACTATTTTGTTCAATGAAACAGAAGCCGTAATTGGAAAGCTAACCGCAGGACTATCAATTTCACCCGTTGTGTATTTAGCAATATAACGACCGCTACCTTGCACTTCAACTTCAGATATAGAGCCGAATTGAGGGGTATCAAATTCAACTTCAGCGTCACTAATAGGCCGATTTTTGGTATCACGAACACTAACAACCAAAGTCGTTCCAATTATGCCATCAGCAGGCAACTCAGTTGTCTCAGCAACGAGCTTGATGTTATCAGGCTGGCTATTTAACTGCTTGACTCCTGTTTTCGCCGAAACCTTGTTGGAAGTTGTTGCACTCAACACAACAACTCCTACGATATTACTAGCTCTGTAAGTTGCCCCATATTTCCCTCTAACTTGATGTTCCATTTCAACTTCGAAATCATCAGACGTTAGCATTACCCGCTCATCAACAACAGGTTTCCCAAGAGCATCTTTGACTGTAGCGACAATTTCCGTTTCAGAAGTTTCTTCAGCAAGAAGCTGGCTCTTAGAAGCACTCAACGTAACTTGAGCTGCCTGACTCAAGTTATTGACAGTGAACTTTGCAGACTGTATTTGTTTGAAAACCGAATCAGTTAACGAGAAAGTAGCCGTCTTAACTACCCCCCCTTGGTCATAGGCTGTCACTGTTTGAAATGATGGTTCATATATAAATTTATAGAGGTTTTTATCAACTTGTTCAAACTTACTATCTTCAAGTTCACTAACCGCAAACGTCAACTCATCATTGTTTTTGTCTTCTCCTTCTACAAAAATTACTAATTGCTTACCCTCTGACATGGAAAAGTTGACCGGATTCTCTCGAAGGATAGCATTTCTGGTATTCTTCAGTTTTAACACTGGAGCATCATTCGGTTGTGCTCTTATCGGGTCCAAGATAGGAGAGTTTCCATTCCTATCTGTTAATTTCCCTTTTTCTGTCGAAAACATCACAACCGGTGGTTCACCACGACGAAGTATTTCTGAAACCTCGTCTTCAACATTAATTTCAAGATTCCATATCAAACCGAAATTATCAGTCCGATTGAAATTAGTAGCCACCAAGTCACCATACCCTTCTAACCTAATTTTCCAACCATCTTTACTTGGGTTCATAATTGGTTCTGAGAATGCGATCTCTATCAAATTGTCTCCGACCACTCTAGCTGTATAGGAAGGCGAAATACCGTCTTGAGCCTGAATAATTCTTTGGCTGGGATCAACTTCATTTCCTGAAAGATCTAAGATCGGGTTATCAGCAACACCAATATATTGTATAAATGGTTGATCTCCCGTTTGAATCGGCGCAGCGAGAGTAATAGTAAATTCATTTCCTCTGCCACTAAAAAATGATATTGGTTTATCATTAACCGTCCAGTTATCGATATCACCTTCACCACCCTTGACCGTCTCATTGAATTTCAGCACAATTGTTGTAGTGTTGACAGTTTCAGCACTAAAACTGGGATAAGTAAAATCTGTCTTCTCAATTATTATCTCTCCTCTTCCCGTTAATCCACCTTCAGTTCCAGCTGAAATTGTGACAACCTGTGGTAAACTTGGAGCAACCAAAACAGCCGAGTGGTTTCCATACCCCAAGTTCTTGGCAATCTCGTTGATGGTTCCGCCATTTGCTGTTAAACTCACCTCACCAGCTTCAATCGGGTTATCTGAGGCGTCTAGAACCTGAATCGCTATCTCAGCTTCAGAGACTCCATCAGCAGGCAAATTTGAAGGAGTAGCTATCACAGTCAGAGAATAGGCAACTGGCTTAATCGCCGTGATCATTGGACTTGCTACTAATTTTCTCGGATGATCAACAATAGTAACATCTTCTACAGAAATTGTAATTTGACCTACATCCGATGAAAGGACCTCGCCCATCGCTTTACCATTCATATCCGTTAATGTTTTTGATTGAACAATTTCAACTTGCTCAATATCAACATTTCGTGATTTTGCTACAATAGCGATTTTCCGGTTTGGAACTGGACTCCCAAGCTTATCAACCAATGTAACCAAAACCCTAGCGGCAGTAACACCATTAGCTAAAATCTTATCTGGAAAGACTTCCACTGAAGACTGTATAGGCGAAACATCTCCAGGCAAAACCTTAATATTTACGAGCTTTTGCGCATTTAATATTAAAGTATGAATTGAACTGGATGGTGATACACCGACGGTTAGCAATCCAGCTCTGTTAGGGGCAGTCAACGTTGTCTGATAGAGTCCCGAAGATACTTCTTCTGCAGGGCTGGTAACGGCCCCAGATGTCGACGTCACCTCAATAGTCGCTCTTGAAATTGGATAACCTTCATTATTTTTCGCCGTAAACATAAGTTTGGTCTCCGTAATACCATCTCCACTGATTTCATCCGGCAAATCTGTAAAATTGATATCGGTAATCTTAGGCGAACTAAATCGTACGAACTCGACGTAATCGAAATTAGGTACTTTAGGAATTTTGACATGGATTAATTGATCACCAATCTTACCAGAACTCATCTTAAAAAAGGCACGCCCTTTTTCATCAACAAATTGTACCTGTTCCAAGACATTAATAGTTTGCGACTCAATCTTGACTTCAATATTAGGTATCGGATTACGATACTTATCCCTTATGATTGCAGTTGCCAACACCTGCTCCTTTCCATCAGCAGGAGGTACTATAGGTTGACCATTCTCATCAGACTCAACAAGAATCTCAGTTTGGATTGGACTTGGTAAACCAGGCAAGAGCTTCAAAACCATTGGCTCCGACACAACTGTGTTTCCCGCATTGGAAAGAGTAGCAGTTACCTTAAGAGGAGTTGTAGAGGTGGAAGGAATATAAGTTCCACGATAATTATTATTACCAATAGAATCGACAGTTCTAATAATCTTCCCGCTACTCACATCTATAGCTACACTCAGATTTGGGATGGTATTTCCGTGAGGATCAGTAACGTTCAAAATCAAATCGATTGGAGTCAAACCGTCAGCAACTGCATCCGGAGGATCCATACTGAGTTGAAAGTTTGCCGTATCTCCAAGTGTTAAACGAATTGATGTCTGATCAAACACCCCATAAGAACTTTTAGCACGTATTTCTACTTCTCCTACAGCAGTTCCAGTTATATATTCGACGACATAGCTACCATCTTGATGATTAATCGAATCTCCCACTGTCCCAGAATTAAGCTCCGGCTTTAGCTCGAACACAAACTTTTCGTTAACAACAGGATTACCATAAATATCAAGTGCTTTAACACGAAGTTGCGCGGTTGATCTTCCATCAGCAGGCAATTGGGATTTGGATATCCCTAACTCAATATTGGTTGTTGAACCACCAATAAGGAGGATCTCAGTTAACGCTTGAATATCAAACTCAGTCTTAACAACGATCTTTGCCTTGCCAGCTGTGGTGGTATTCGCAATGTAAGTTGACGTGTATGTACCATCTCCATTATCCTGTATAGGCGATAGATACCCTAAATTTGTTGTTGCCTCTATGACTTTATCCAATGCAGGCTTGTCATAAATATCAAGTGCTCGGATGCGCAACTTGGTACTTGAAAATCCATCAGCAACAACCTGATTGTCCTCAGCTTCAACAACCAATCTCCCAACTCTCGCACGCAAATTGATAACAACTGCCCCATTCCGTCCATTCGGCGCATTGGCATAAATCGTCATTTCACCGAGCTTGGTCGAACTCGCAGGGGTGAAAATTGTCACATACCCGCCATCTCCTCTGTTGACTACTTTCGAAAAACTCCCTGAGTCCGCTTGGAAAACAATAGTTTCATTAAGAACTGGATTCCCTATACTATCAATTACCAATGCGGTAATTTTTGTACTTGCACGTTCATCCCTAGTAACAATTTCGGGTTCAGCATCCAATGTTATCTGGGCAGTATCACCTGACACCACAATGATCTCAAAAGGTTTTAAAATATCTTTGTAAACAACCTCCGCCTTCACCGTCCCTCGCTCACGTGATGTAAACTTGCCAAACTGCGTCAAAATCCCAATATCATTACCCGATTGAATATTCCATAAAGGCGTTTCTAACAACTGAACTTCCTGACCGTTTTTCTCATATCCAACAGCATTTAAGTCCACGGATTCACCAATCTTAACAAAAACAGGTGCCCCCTCAACGGAAACGCTTGAAATTTCGTTGTATGTATATCCATTCTGAAGAGTTGTTACCTGATTATCAATATTGGTAATAATGATATCACGTTCACCAGGAGTATCCATTGGGACAACAATCTCGATCAACTCAGATGATATAATGCTTATTTTCTCGACGACCAGCTTGCCGATTTGTACAGAGAGCCCTTGACGAAAACTAGTGCCACGAATTTGCACTTGAGTATTGCCCCCTCCATTAGACTCACCCGTTTTCAAATTAGAAATAGCCGTAATAATGGGTGGAGAGAATGGAATCACAAGGTCAAGCCGCATCGCTCTAGCGAACAGATGTTCTTCGGTTACAGATTGAATAGAAGAACCTCGGGATTCACCGTTTAGGAGCACTTCCACTTGGATCTCATTGTTTGCTTGGACAATAAATTCGGTGTTGATTGACTCTTTTAGCCCAATTTTATGGAAAGTAACTGAATAGTTCGGTTGGCCTTGCACCCTTTGAGTAATTGCCATCAAGGAGAGATTGTTCTTGAGGTTAGTGACCCTAACCTCAAGACCTTCAAGTATCTCAGCATCCTCAAGTATTTCACCTGTAGGCAACTTTGTTTGATGTCTGCCGAAACCACTAACGGTGAAAGTATTAGCTGCTCCACGGACATTCCCTTTTAATGGAATTTTAGATGGTGAATTTGGATCGTTACTAAATATTTCTAATACATCATTCAGTCCAAAGATAACTTTGGGAAGAAAGGTGATCTTGACCTCCTGACTCGTTTCGGGCAGAATTTGGAAAGGAGGCATTGGGTCAATTTTAAAGGCGAGCGATGGTAGAATAATGCTGCTGACATCTAGGTTTCCACTTCCTTGATTAATGATTAAAAATGATTTTAAGTTGGGAGTTTCAGCACCCAAAAGCACTTCGCCAAAATCAATTTGATCCACTGTAAGTTCTAACTTTGGTTCAGTGGGAATATAACGAAATACAGAAGGGAACCGTGCGATTTGACCGTCAGGATTTTGCACAGTAACATCGACAGTACCGAGCTCCCCAACAGGAGTCTTTACCAAAATTTCTTGTTTAGAAATCACATTGATCGACTTAGCAACACTTGTCCCAAAGAAGACTCCTAAACCATCTAAAAAATTTTCTCCATATATCCGTATTTCACTATTGCCATTTTGCAATCCAGTCCGTGTGGATAACCGTTTAATAAACGGGGGTGGAATAGAGGTCTTGTTCAGTGCTAAAACAACAATACCATTCGTATCATCTGCCACAAAGATATGAGTTCCTGACTTTGTTAGCCCAAAAGCAGTACCCGCCGTTTTATAGGAAGCGACTTCAATCGGATTTATGAGATCACTAATATCAATAACTTTTACACCTTGTCCAGAGTCCACTAAGAAAACTAAATTATCTTCGAGGTACAAATCTTGCACGAAACTTGAGGTATTGAACCTGCTAATTTCACGAGGGGCCGCTGGCTTAAATACATCTATTATCCGTACCCCACCAAAGCCATCAGCCATTATCAAAAGGTCTTCACTCATCGCCATTCGTTTGGAAAACCCATCGCTGGAATCAGATAAGTTAGCAACTATTTGTGTCAAGCCAGATGGCTCCACACCCAATACTTGAAACCCACTCTCACCATCAGCAAGGTAAACAAATTCATTATCAACAAGGATATCCTGTGTAGACCCCGGCGTGTCTAGAATAGCAATTCGTTGGGGATTACCCAAATCGGAAACATCAACGATTTCGACCCCCATACTACTTCTCGCAATGTACGCGAGAGAACCATATCCTGTGACACTCTGAGCATAGGAAGTTTTATACTGGTTAACAAGATATGGAGAGTCGGTTCGAGCAATGGCGACAATTATAAAATTCCCATCGGTAGCATAAATATAATTTCCAAAGACTTTCACGTGCTTCCACACTTGACCTGTCTTGATACGTTTCTGCAATTCAATTAACCGGAACTCCCCAGTAGTATTGTCTATTTTGACAGTTGCCATTCCATTGGCTGCATTCGCCACATACAACATATTGTCGAGGATTTCTACGTCATAAGCAGAACCTATTGTGTACCAATGCGCTAATCTCTGTATATTTTTAAAATCCGGATCAATTTTCAGAATATCAATTGTGGATTTCCCATTTGACACGAATATCTCATCGGTAACACCACTAATTGTATGCATCTGCTCCGATGTTTCATAAAGACCAAATTCTTTAAATTGATTTATACCTTCATCAATTGAAATTGCACGAACCCCAAATTCAAGATCCATAATGTATGCAAATGTGTGGGACAATGTTCTGCCAATTGAAATATCAGCCACTTCGCCCGTTACCAAATTGTGTGGGATTTCCGTTAAGACCTCCGGTATCGCTATATCAAAGACCTTTAAGCCTTCCTTGCCTGAGGCAGCGTAAAGGCGATTACCAACAACATGTATACTGTTCGCGTTAACAGCATCAAACCTAGTAATAATCTGTGGTCTAATTGGTTGCCGAACATCGAAAACCGTCAGATCTCCATCTACTGTAGTTACATATAATATTTGATTCGCCAGTTCGATTGAGGTTGCCTTATTAGGCAATGCGATGGATGCAACCTCAATCGGATTATCTAAATCGGTAGCATAAATGATACGAAGTCCCCCAAAACGATCTACCACATAAATCCGTTCACCATCTACAGCTAAGTCAGTAGCAAAATCAGGGGTATCGATTAAACCACGTAGAACAGGCGATGTTTGGTTAGTAAAGTCAACTATTTGAAGGCCGGAGAATCCAAGCGCAGCATAAACAATATCTCTTTTCACCACGATAGCTCGAACTTGGTCGACAAGAGACACTGTGCTATCTAAAGCAGGTGAACTTGGATCTGTCACGTTCAGAGTTACAATCTGCGCTCCGGCCCCCACATAGAGACGATCTTCTAAATGGTGTAGAGTGTGTATAGCACCTGAAGATCCAGCAATCTTTTGCAAACTAACAGATTGTTGGCCAGTCACAATTTGATTGAAATAAAAAAAGATTATGACAACGATACCAAATAGAAAAACTGAATCACGAAACTTCATTTATTTAGACCCATCTATACAATATACTACGAGGTTAAATCTCCCATCGATTATGCTTTTGGAAAAAGGTCTCATAAATTCTAAAAATCAACACTTTAATCAACGTTCAAAATGATCGATTTGGCTACAATATTTTCCTTGACAGGGTAGTTGCTGAATGCTAATATTTCGGCTGGAATTGTGTTTGGCGGGGCGTGGCGCAGTCCGGGTAGCGTACTTGCATGGGGTGCAAGTGGTCGCTGGTTCAAATCCAGTCGCCCCGATTTTTCACTGAAGTTTAACAGTACCTTCCTTACTTAAGGTTTTTTTGCGTTATTCCTTATTGTAAAAAATTCCCACTGCTTGCTTATTGAGGGAAAACACAAAAATTAAACAAAGAAACTGGAAACATATTAATGGGAAAACCTGAAATTAATGTAGGACTCCTCGGTTGGGGAACTGTAGGTACAGGTGTATCTAAGATTTTAATTAATCAAAAGCAGCAAATATATCAAAATACTGGTTTGAGCCTCAATCTCCTAAAAGTTGCCAAGAGGACACTTCCCGCACAAAGAATTGGCGTTGATTTAGCAGACAATTGCTTAACAACTGATGTAAATACAATCGTGGATAGCCCAGACATTGATATCGTCGTGGAATTGATTGGTGGAATCGCCGACTCTCGAGAACTTATCTCACGCGCAATGCGAAACGGGAAATCAATTGTTACTGCCAACAAAGCCTTAATTGCCAAGTGTGGTGCGGATCTATGTCAACTCGCACAGAAGCAAGGAGTCAGCTTGAATTTCGAAGCAAGCACGGCTGGGGGTATCCCAATAATCAAAACTTTGCGAGAGAGTTTCGCAGGAAATAAAGTCGAATCAATTTACGGGATAGTTAATGGAACCTGCAACTACATCCTGACAGAAATGCAGAAAAATGGCAGAGATTTTTCCGAAGCTCTTGAGATGGCACAGGAAAAGGGATACGCAGAAGCCGATCCAACCCTTGATATTGACGGGACTGATGCTGCACAGAAACTTATTATCTTGGTTGCTTTAGCTCATCACATTAAAGTTCCATTAAATCAAGTCCATACAGAGGGAATTACAAAAATTACACAAAACGATATTCAATACGCTCAAGAACTCGGCTACACTGTTAAACTACTGGCGATTACAAAATCAAGGGGGACAAAAATTGATGTCCGCGTCCATCCAACGCTTATACCAAACGACAGTATGCTTGCCAATGTATCAGATGCTTTTAATGCTGTATGTGTGGTAGGAAACGCTGTCGGACCAACCCTGTTTTATGGACAAGGTGCCGGTGAGATGCCAACTGCGAGTGCAGTTGTTGCCGATATTATCGATGTAGCAAGGTC
>JACLAC010025428.1_pt1 | contig 14783 bp, 12 predicted proteins | sample 8027881 | NCBI WGS metagenome assembly JACLAC01 (sample SAMN15725517, study PRJNA655200) | protist metagenome | isolation source: fluorescence activated cell sorting (FACS) single amplified genomes of... | place: Spain: Blaines Bay Microbial Observatory, Mediterranean Sea | collected 2016-01-19 | reverse complement strand
AGTAACAACTTATTTGAAAGGTTAAAACATCAACGAAGCACAATCTTATTAATATTATTGAGGATCTAAAATGTTTAGAAAATTCGCTATCAAATTGTGGGGATTTTTGTTGTGCAGTTTTATACTGTGTTCAAACGCTAAAGCTGAGGATATTGTCTGGGCAAGGTATGGAGATATTGATTCGCTGGATCCCCACAAGGCTACCAGCACTCTCTCTTTACAAATATGGAGCCTAATTTATGATACAATGCTAGCAACTGATAAAGATGGTAATATTGTTCCACATGTTGCCAAAAGCTGGACATCTAGTGATGATGGCAAAATATACAATTTTAATTTGAATGATGGTATCAAATGTCATGATGGTACAGCACTGGATGCGAATGACATTAAGTATACAATCGAGAAAGCTTTCGATAGTAAAAATCCAAGCCTAACTAAAGGTAGTTGGGGCCCAATCACGGAAGTGAAGGTGATCAACTCATTGGAAATACAATTTACTTTGGAGAAACCATTTGTTGCTCTAATTTCATTTCTAGCTGATAGCTTCTCATCAATAATTTGTGATTCAAATAAAAATCAAAGTGGCTTCGGCACCTCTGTAGCAATTGGTTCAGGACCATGGAAATTTAATTCATGGGCGAAAGGGGACCGCATAGTTCTCGAGAAAAATAGCACCTATCGCAATTTTGGTAAATTAGCGAACAATCCTGGCGCTCCTTACATGGACGGGCTAGTCATTAAAGTAGTTCCAGAACCACAGGCTCGATTAGCCGCACTGAAAACGGGTGAAGTTCATGTGGCTGAACCCCCTTTTGATGATGTACCGGCAATCAAAGATTCTGGAGACCTCAATATCATCGTTGCAGAAAACACTGGACAAAACGTCTTTTGGGAATTTGCAGTTCATAGACCTCCATTCAATGACAAACGAGCTCGTTTAGCAGTCGGATACGCAACAGATCCTGCTATTGCCATTGATCTAATCTATGGAGATCTTTCGATAACTGAAGCTTGTCCTGTGTCAAGGGGTGTTTTTGGAAATGATCAAGAGTTTTGCAAAAAATATCGTCCTAACTATGACCCATCGAAGGCAATAGCTCTGTTGGCAGAAATGGGTTACGATGAAAACAACCCACTGGAAACCGCCCTAATCGTTTGGACAGGGGGTAATAGGCAAAAGCTTGCAGAGATATTTCAAGCACAGCTTGCTGAAGTGAACATCAAAGCAGAAATTGAAATTATGGATATCGGTTCAATGAATGCGAGGGTGCGACAAGAAAATGAGAGCAAGTCTGGTACTAAAGGAAGCATGGATATGATGACTTGGTCTTGGTATGATCCAGATATTTTATATGCACTTTGGCATACACCCGGAGCATATAGAGGTTACACAACTCCTGAACTGGACAAATTGCTTGAAGAAACTAGGGTGTTGAGTGACCCAGAAGAACGCAAAGCCAAAGTACAAGAGGTATTCAAACACTTATTGGAAAATGGTGTACACATCCCACTATATACGCCAGGCTGGGAATGGGTATTTGCTGTACGACCAGAGGTGAAGGGGTTCATGGTTGCACCATTTGTCTATCCAATTTTCAGCGACATAAAACTCCAGAATTGAGATATTAGTGATAGCTTGAAGAACACTAATTATCTTAACTAGAAAAAGTGGGCTATTCACTTTAGCTGATGATAGCCCACATTAAAAATTTTAGTTTATAATAATTTGATATGAATACACTTACTGATTGACAAATCCAAAAAAATCTATATAACCCAGCGAATAAGCCCACCTTAACCCCGCCATTTGAATTATTTTTCAACCTACCTACTTCAAATTTAAACCATTTTTCAAATTTAATAGTGTAGTTTTTTTATAATTTATTTTCTCCTAAAAACTTGGATGTTAAGATTTTTATTTTCGAAGTTTTTATTAGCGTTTGTAACTATTTTTGTGACAACTATCCTTGTCACACTACTAATACATATTGTACCTGGTGATCCAGTCCAAATAATGTTTGCTCAAAGCCAGGGTAGTACCCCAGAACAAATTGAACAAGTTCGAAAAAATTTGGGATTGGATCAACCAATTTATATTCAATATGTCAATTATATTGATCAATTATCTAAAGGAGATTTAGGAAAAACAATTAGGGGGGGGGCAACCAGTATTAGAGGTTATTTTTCAAAGACTACCAAACACAATCCTCTTAGCAGTAAGTGCGATGGTGATTGCACTTACATTGGGAGTACCTCTCGGCTTTTTAGCAGCTTACAATAGAGGAACAATTTTAGATACTTTAATAATGATATTAGCAATCTCTGGTATTTCAATGCCTCATTTTTGGTTAGGGCTAATTTTATTATTTATTTTTGCAGTTGATTTAGGTTGGTTACCAGTGAGTGGAAGTGGATTGTTAAATTTAGTTTTACCCGCCTTAACACTCGGGATATCTAATGCTGCTATATTTGCCAGATTAACAAGAACTTCAATGATAGAAATTTTACAGCAAGATTTTGTTATAACAGCGTTGGCCAAAGGACTTCCTAAAAAATATGTGTTGAGAAAACATGTCTTGAGGGCGGGACTAATACCATTAGTGACAATGATGGGGATGCAATTCGCTTTTATGATGGGTGGCGCGATTGTGGTTGAAAATATATTTTCTTGGAATGGAGTGGGAAGAATGGCAGTTGAGGCAATTTTTCAAAGAGATTACCCGATAATTCAAGGTTTTATACTAACTTTTTCAATAATCGTAGTGTTTGTTACAATCTCCTTAGACATTATTTATGCTTTCATTGACCCAAGGATAAGACGAAGTTGAAAAAAAAAATTTGGAAGGGATAATCTTTTTAGAGGAATATTGTGGAAGGATCAAAAAATTTTCTGAAAAAGTTTCTTACTAAACCTAGTGGGCTAATTGGTAGTGCAATCGTATCAATTCTTATTTTATCCGCAATTATGGCTGAAATCATCTCCCCGCATTCACCAACCAAAATGGGTGCAGGAAAAAGATTTTCAAAACCAAGCAGTAGTTATGTCCTTGGTACTGACGAATTCGGTAGAGATATGTTTTCACGAATTCTTCATGGCAGTAGATTAACTCTTATGATTGGAGCGACAGCAGTTGGTATCTCTTTGAGTACAGGCATGCTCGTAGGATTAATTGCTGCTTACAGGAAAGGAATTATAGAACAAATACTTATGCGCGGCACGGACGTCCTTTTTTCATTTACAGAAACACTAATTGCACTTTCTTGTGTAGCAGTACTGGGTCCAAGCCTCGAGAATGCTGTCATTGCTGTAGGAATTGCCGGCATACCATACTATGCAAGGATATGTTATTCCGCTGCCTTAGTAGAATCTTCAAAGCCATATTATGAAGCAAGCATTGCCTGTGGTGCAGGGCATTTTAGGTTAATCGTATATCATCTACTCCCTAATGTTCTACCAACAATGATCGTTGTTTCTACACTAGGTGTTTCAACAGCTATACTAGCTGCTGCTGGATTAAGTTTCCTTGGACTAGGTGCACAACCACCGCTTCCTGAATGGGGTTACATGCTTGCAGGCTCACGAGATTATATTAATAGGGCCCCATGGTTAATGACTATTCCTGGGATTGCAATAGCTCTAACTGTATTAGGTTTTAATCTCTTGGGAGATGGTTTAAGGAGTGCTTTAGATCCAACCGAGAAAAGTTAATGGACCTCTCTCCTTTATTAGCAGTTAAAAATCTTGTAATTTCTACTTTAATTGAATCAGAGAATGTCAATCTTCTAGATCAACTTACATTTGAATTGTTACCTGGTGAAATTTTATCAATTGTCGGGGAATCAGGGTCAGGTAAAAGTATTACAGCAAAATCTATTTTAGGCCTCTTACCAAAAAACTTTTCTGTTTCTGGAGAGATTAAATATCACGAAAGAGACTTGGTCTCTTCAGATGAGAAGGTCATGATGCATATTAGGGGTCATGAAATCGGATTGGTTTTTCAAGAGCCAATGACAGCCCTTAACCCTGTATTATCGGTAGGTGAACAGCTAACAGAATCAATGATCATAAGTGGGAAAGCAAATTCCAAGCTTGCATATGATTTAGCATTGGAGATGTTGAATCGTGTAGGCATTCCATATCCAAAAGAGAGAATGAAGCAGTTTCCCCATGAATTCTCTGGTGGAATGAGACAAAGAATTTTGATTGCAATGACGATGTTGCTTGAACCAAATATACTGATTGCTGATGAACCTACCACTGCACTTGATGTTACTATTCAAGCTCAAATCCTTGATTTGCTCTCCGAACTTGTAAAAGAAAATAAAATGTCAATGATTCTCATAACTCATGACATGGGTGTCGTAGCGCAAACTGCTGATAGGGTCCTTGTGATGAAGGAGGGAAAAAAGGTTGAGGAGGGGGTAGTTGAAGAAATATTTGCAAATGCAAAAGCAGATTATACAAAGGAACTTCTTGCTTCTGTTCCACGGCTTAAATCAGACTCTTCATCACAAATTTTTATACCAAATTCAAATCTAATTTCGATAGAAAACTTATCAAAGGCTTTCACAAAGAATACTTTTTTTTCAAATAAAAAAATTTTAGTTAATGCTCTTGAAAATATAAATTTAGAAATAGGATATGGTGAAATTGTTTCATTAGTAGGTGAAAGTGGATCAGGAAAATCTACTCTTGGAAGAATTCTGCTCAAGCTAACAGATCCAGATAGTGGAACAATTCAAATTGATGGATTAAATTTTTTAAGTAACAAATCTGCAGATCAAAAAAAATTTAGGTCTACTATTCAAATCATATTTCAAGATCCTTACAGCTCACTTGATCCCAAGCGTACTATTGGATACAGCATCTCAGAACCATTGTTTATTCAAAATGAATTCAGCAAAAAGATTATCGATGATAAAGTGTCTCATCTGTTGAAATCAGTTGGGTTAGATCCTAATTCAGCAAAAAGGTATCCACACGAATTTTCTGGTGGCCAAAGACAACGTATTGCGATAGCCCGAGCAATCTCTACAGAGCCCAAAATCATTGTTGCTGATGAGCCCACTTCTGCACTGGACGTTACAGTTCAAGCTCAAATTCTTGAGTTACTTTTAAAATTGAAAGAAGAAAAGAAAATTTCTTATTTGTTCATTAGCCATGATTTAGCTGTAGTTCAGCAGGTCTCAGATACAGTAGCTGTTATGTGTGAGGGTAAAATACTTGAAAAAGGTGCAACTTCGCAAGTATTGCAAAATCCATTAAATAGTTATACCAGATCACTGATCAATTCTGTACCCATACCTGACCCAACGAGAAAGAAGAAATTAAAGTATACCAATTTAGAAAGATCTTTTAATAGGGGTCCACTTATCGAGGTAGAGCCAAATCATTGGGTAGCCTCTTAAAATTAATTTGGATTTTTCAAGTAAATTTTTATTTTTAGGTTTTGATGAAAACCAAAAAATCAAGTTTGTATGCTTTACTCAAATAATTCATTTCCCCCAAGATATACGATATATTGAGTGTTATTTATCCAAAAATACTAATTAAAATATTTTTGGATACTCATTTAAATAATATGGCCTGACGTGCCTTGAACGCTCCCAAAAAAATGACCAGATTCATCATCACTGCAGCCCAAGCTGAAGTACTGTAGCCACCAGTAATTTGTTGAGAAATTCCAAAAAAAGCTGGGCCAATCGCGCTTGCAAAAATCATAACTCCCATAAAAAGCCCTGAAACGGCTCCAAGGTGCTTCCTTCCATAAAATCTTGGCCAAGTCACCACCGAAAGACATCCCCAGACTCCACCCTGAATACCGTAACCAATAATCACCAGAACTCTTCCCATTGTTTCATGCAAATACAACATTCCGGAACTACCTAATCCAAGCGACAAGACTAGAACCATCAGTAGGTATTTGAGTGGAATGCGGTCACTTAACCAGCCGGATATAAAATTTGTGACAACACTTATGATTGAAATCGGCAGGAATATCGAATAGATGGCAGATCTATCCAATCCAGCGATTTCTCCAATGGAAGTGATGTGAAAGGTGAACCCAGTAATAATTAGAGAGGAAGACGCCATGCCTAGGGTAAAAATCCAGAAGGTGAAGCTTTTACGTACTTCTTCGAGTGGTATGTCTTTCGAAGTGGTATTTTGTAGTGAACCCCGGTTTGAACTGATATTCTCAAATTTTTGAGTGGAAGTCCCATCCATTTCCATTCCACAGTCTTCGGGCTGATCTCTGAAAAACATCCAACCTAGCAAGGCGGTTCCTAAGCCACAGGTGATTGCTAAAATAACCATACTTCCTAAATAACCTTGCTCAACGATCAGCGTGTTCAAAAGAAGCGGTGCTGAAGAAAAACCAAAGGACACAAAAACCCCGTTGATGCCGGTCACTATACCACGTCTGCGGTCAAACCACTTTGACAAGACAAATCGACTGACCATGGTCATCAATCCTTGTCCAAACTGACGCAAGAGTAAGAAGATCAAAGAAAGTATTACAAAACTTACTTGCAACGGCGAAAGCCATGTTAATTGTTTAAGAATCGCTAACAGACCCCCTGCATTTTTCAGAAGAAAGAGGGCAAATGCCAACCCCAATCCCGAAAAGATAATCATGATTCTTGAACCCCAAAGATCCAATAACTTCCCTCCATATGGAATCAGTAAGCTACTCCCAACAGTACCAAGCATATAGGCAATGCTTAGATCAAGACGACTCAAATTCGATACATGAAGCAAATGCTCTGTGAATACTCCGACTCCAATCGTTTGACCAGGGATACTCGCGAGCATTCCCAATGTTGCAATTACTAAGATCCACCAACCATAAAAAAATGGGAATTTCTTTGGGTCAAAAGGAAAACTCGGTTTGAAAAACCTATTCAAACCCTCTTTTTGAAATAAATTCATTCAACTCGTATGTTCCACTCAAAATAGTAATAAAGCCATCAACTCCATTTCAGCAAATATCAGGACTTTTGGAGGATATGGAGAAGAAGTACAAATGATTCTGATCAGGTTCATCGTTGAATGAACAACTGCTTTTCGATGAGAACTCGTGTCTTATTTTATAAAAGAACTTCTTCTTCAAAAAGACGACGACAATCCATCTCAAAATCCAAGCCAATCACAGGGGGGGTGCAATTATGCCAGGTAATTCCATGCTCCAGAACTCCCCGCTCACTCATCTCTTTCACAATGACATGATAAGCGTTATAAACGGTGTATAACTGAACAGCTGTTATGGAAGCCCAATCGGTCTTAAAGAAAGACATTCTGCGTTCCATCTCTCTGAGAACAAATTCCGCTTTTGAGCGGATTCCACTGTAACTAGTGTCTCCATAACTGACGGCAACCTCTGCGTAATTTCCTTCCCCCTCCGGCGCTTCTCCGGAGCCAGCGATAACAAATGACTGCTCAATAGCTTCCACTTCTACAGTGTAACAAAAAGCGTAAAAGGATGGTGTATCTGGAGTTTTGACTGCTGGGCAAACATTAGAACGAGCTACAGGATTGTCATTCCCTTCCATAATTTGCCAATCCCTAAGGGTATTTGCATAGCTGCGGTTAAAATCTTCAAAACCAGTCTGTGTGAACTGTCCAGGTGATCGCAGTTCGCATGCACAAAGTGCAGTACAGGGTCTTCCAATTTCTTGAAGATGAGTCTTAATCTTCTGAAATCCAGCCTCTATCGGAATGGGCTGCATAAATCTAACTCGAACAATTTGGAATCCTGGCAAAGCTGACACACCACCAGAATACTGCATTACTCCGGGAATATATTCATATCCACCTGTTTTCATTTTTTTTGTTTCCATTGATTACCTCAAGTTTGTTGCTACTCGATTTCTGCCTCAATTTTTATTTGCTATGAAAAGTTAATCCTAATTTTACTGACCAAATTGTGGATGCAGTTGAACTTGATATCCGTGAAACAAGCGATTGGTTTAATTGGCCATCCCTACTACCGCCATTAAATCACCAACCATTTTATCAAACATTCTCTTTTTTCTTGCTGCAGTTGTGTGTGACAAAATACAGTACTCACATCCATTTCTAATGTTCACTGCTAAATAGCTAATTTACTTGGTCAATGAATCTAGAACTCCGGGTGCCATTAAATCTTTCAGGTTTTCCAAAGTTTTCTTGGGTGTCAGCACTTGATATTCCTAGCATTTCCAGAAATTATTCGCACCCACAATATTCCTTAAATTCTAGATATCATCGAAATCTCTCTGATTTTTTTCGAAGCCTGTTCATAGTGAATTAATTAAACGTTTGCGATCCTCTATCCTAAAGTATGAAAAGGGAGTATCAATATTTTCAGTATTAAACAATCAATCTAATCCTTAGATGAATCTGAAAAATAATTTTTCAGTTGAAGATTGAAATCCCCTTTGCAAGGAAATCAAAGTCTATGTTTGCAATAAAGCTTATAATTTTTCAAAGTAGATTTTTTGATTGAACATCTTGCATCTTAAGAAAGTTTCCAGTCTGTTGAAATTGACTCAATTACAAACCTTAAAACAAAAGATTCAGGAGAGAAAATGCAGTTGAGTTTAAAAGGTAAGGTTGCGATGGTTGCCGCCTCTAGCAAAGGCTTAGGATTTGGAATTGCCCAGGAATTGGCTCGTGAAGGTGCAAAATTGTCGATTGGCAGCAGGTCAAAAAACGGAATTGAGTCTGCAGCCAAGAAGTTACGTGAAGAAACCGAGGCAGAAGTGTTGACTTCGATTTTGGATGCATCCAATAAAAAAAGTATTCAAGATTGGACCATAAGAACAACAGATCACTTTGGAGGGGTAGACATACTGGTGGTCAACGCAGGTGGACCCCCTCCGGGTAAATTTATGGATTTTAAAGATGAGGACTGGCAAGCAGCATTCGATATGAACCTGATGAGCGCAATTAGAATGATTCGTGAGATCATTCCATCAATGGAATCCCGTGGAGGAGGTTCAATTCTTACGGTGACCTCATCTTCTGTGAAGGAACCAATCGATGTTCTAATTCTTTCAAACGTCATGCGCTCAGGGGTAACAAGCCTTGTGAAGAGTTTGTCGCTGCAGCTTGCTTCCAGCAATATTCGCGTAAACAACCTAATGCCTGGAAGAATTGACACCGACCGAGTGAGATCAATTGATGAAAATCAGGCGAAAGCTGCCGGTATTTCTGCAGAAGAAAGGAAGGCTAGGAGTCAGGCAAACATCCCTTTGCAAAGATATGGCACCATAGAAGACTTTGGGAAGATGGGAGCTTTTTTACTCTCAGATGCTTCATCCTACATTACAGGGAGCAGCATCGCAGTCGATGGGGGGGCAATAAAAACAGTGTGGTAAAATTTGAACGGGCAAGTAATAACCCTACATTAAATTAATAATTATGAATATTCGAATAACAATATATGACCAATGAAGATTATGTTTTATGTTCCTTAACTGAGTAGCAGCCTCAAATCAGTTAGCTACTTCAATTAGAACGAATAGACGAAGCTGTAAGCAGGATTTCATTCAAATTCAGTGCTGGACTCCAAGGCATTCCAAGCCTCCTAGAATGTATTTGACCTGCAGACGAGGCCTTTGAAAAAGAGTTGTATCAACGAGTGCCAACCTTGGTAAAGATACTCAAAATCTTTTGCCCCTCTCTCCAGAAAAACACCGTAAGTTTATTGCAATCTCAGGGGGAATTTTTGCCCCTCTCTCCAGTTTCTATAGCTTTTCAACTAACTGAAATAATGTGGGAAGAAGGCTTTTAGGTCAGTGTCTACGATGTAGGTGAGAAAGTTGAAACAAGTGCTTATGATTTATTACTTTAATTGTGGGGGAAGAAATTTTATTAACGTGTAAGAGTGCTTTAATAGATTGGTTGAAATTGATGGATGGCCTCAGTTTTTTGATTCAACGTTTTTGGCATGAAGTCCCTACAACAATGATTTTCATTTGGATAACCCTGCTTTTATGATGCCCCACGTGTTCCAAACTACATCAACACCTATTCTACAACTGAGAAAATGCAGGAATCTGTTCTCAGGGCAATACTCCGTGAAAAACCATCGCATAGCACTTCATCTGTTAATATATTATCTCGCCTTAAGGATGCAAAATTTTGATGCACTATTAGATCTTAGTAGGTTAATGGTATCAAAGCTGAGGCAAGCTCTAATTCAATACTTTGAGGTGATAATCCACGTTTAAGATCGGAGTCTGTGCCATTAAACAACACATCGTTGTTTAACATTTGATTTCAGTGCCATCAAATTCAAGTTAAGAAAGCTGAATAGATTGTTCGGAAGCTGAGTTGTATAGATTCTAGCACAAATGGTGAAAGCATTATATGTAGCCTATTTGCATTTGAGGAAGCAATTATTCAGCAACAAGAGACAAAGCATCTTCGTTGGGGATTTAATAGTTCAGCTTAGGAAATAACTTCAAGGAGGGCTGCTAAATTTAAAATATGTGATTACTTACAATTCCATGAGCAGTGTTAAGAAGTAGTTTTTTATCAGAAATATTCTATCCTTTGACCCTATTAAAGACATGAAATCTTTGTGATACAGTATTTCACTCATGCGTGATTTAAAGGTTATAAAAATCCTGTGTTTAGAAGAATGTTAATGTTTTGCTTCGAGTAAACCAAGAGAACCACTATAAGTTATAGACTTACTAGCCATTTTTGAAGAATATTTAATATTTTCTACAGTGGGCAGGCCATTTGCTACACCATGCACATACGCACCAGCAAAAGTATCCCCAGCACCTGTTGTGTCAACGACTTTCATTCGGGTAGCTGGAATTTTAACAAAATTTTTATTTCGCAATAATTCTACACCATCCTCAGCACAAGTACATATCACCTTGCTTGAGAAAAGGCGGCTAAAATAGTCCTTATTCTTTTCTAAACTATTACAACCTGTCAATTGTCTAAGAAGAGACTTATTTAATATTATAGAATCAAAATAACTGAGTTTTTCTAAATCAATATTATTGTCCTCATATCCATCAAGATCTATAACGAATGGAATTCTATTTTCTCTTGAAATTTCCAAAATTGGATCACAATCAAAAAACCGATATCCATCGAGGTAAATTATTTTTATGTTATCAGGTCTTTCTGAAAGGAAATTAATAATATTTGAGTAGTCGAAATCAATTTTTTCACTAATTATTGTTCTTTGACCATCAGATTCAACCTGTATAATGCAGTGAGGAGATCTATGACCTTTCTGAAAATCCAAGCAAGAAGTCACAACCTTATATTTTTCTAACTTAAACTTCAGAAATTGACCTACTTCATCATCTCCAATACTTGAGAAAAGTACAGCATTGCTTCCTAGGCTAGCAGCAATACTGGCTGCATTCGCCGCCATGCCTCCAACAGAAGTTTTAATTACTGAATTGATTCTTTTCCCTATGTCAAAATCTGAATTTAATCTGACAGTAATGTCATAGTTCAAATATCCCGCAAACAAGCACACACCATCAACAGGCTTCATAAATTTTTAGTAATTTATGTTTGGAAGAAATTTTCTATTAAACCATCCAATTAAATATTTGATTCCACAGTTTAGAATAACCCTCCCAATCCAAAAATTCTTTTGATACCCAATGTGGACCAATATCTGACGTCCAAACAATTGTTTTCCCTTTCGAGTATTGCCATTCTACTAATAACGGGTGGCTTCCAAGCTTTGTCGGTATTTGCAATATCTGATTAGCACCATCTTTGATTGTAACCTCGTTAATACCCAAAAGTGGTGGCCACTTGCCCTGTAGACCTTCAAGAATGGAGTGAGATTCAGTAGAGCGGTCAACTTCAATTGAAAAACCTTGGGGAATTTCGATTCTATCATCGTAGGGTAATATATTTACTGGCAAGATTTCTTCAATCGAAGTACCTCGAAACCTTGCTGCCCCATTGATGCCCTGGAAGCTTAGATACCCACCTACCATCATAAATGCGCCGCCTTGTTCAACATATTCTCTTACCAGATCTAACCTATTTGGGAAAACTTCGCCATCAATCCAGACTTTTGGATGTAGTAGAATAGTATTGCTCCCAATATCACTAAAAATGATTCCCTGGTATTTTTGTAATTCAGACAGCGTGCTTGGGAATTTTTCGGCAGCTTCATGGGCTGGCATATAAGTGATTGCTATGTCATCGCTGTTCACTGCATTAAGAAGATCTTCGGCACCAAGGTGGAAGGTGGTGCTGGCGAACTGGTCCCAGCCTTTATAGTGAGTTGCTGATGATACCCATGATTCTCCCACCAAAAGAAATTTATTCACATGAAACTCCTGAGAATAGTTTAATTCAATGCTTCGAAACAGGCTCTAGGATTAACTGTCATGATGTTTACAAATTGATCTTCTGACAGACCTGAACGAATTAACCTGTCCTTAAAATATTTCAATATGTACGAATAGCCATTTCCGCCGTAACTCTTTAACATCATTTTGATAAAGACATCTTGTGATAAAAGAATTCGATGGCCAAATCCTTCATCAACTAATTTTTTTATTGCATTTGCATTTTCAGTATCGTACGGGCATTGGGCATTTTGGTCAGCATAATAATAATCCATCCCAATCATATCATATTCAATCCAAGCACCTCTTTCAGCAAGCTCTATCTGGTATTCAAGGTCTTCAAAACTGGGGTTCATGTGGCAAAGAACAACCTGAGCGTCTTTACACCCATTTTCATAAGCTAAATCTAATACTTTTCCGCCTAATCTTTCCCATCCTGGCAAATGTACTGAAAGAGGAATTCCAGTCGAAGCTGCAGCCCTAGAAGCTCCGGCAAGGACTTTTCTTTCTTCAGAAGTAAAATCCTTACTTACACCAATTTCGCCAACGATTCCAATTTTGACATTAGATCCATCAATACCTTCATAATATTCTTCTTGTATTAACTGGGAAATATCCTCCTCATTCATCTTTTTCACATAATTCGGATGAGTAGGTTCCAAGTAAAAACCACTTCCAAGAATAATATTTAAACCTGTTTCCTCCGCTATTTTCTTGATGACTTCTGGTTTTCTCCCAATACCAATATTGGTTGGATCAACAATTGTACTTCCACCAAGTTCTTTGTATTCATTAAGTTCTTTTATTACACTATCAACATCATCCAGCAGAAGATTATCTTTGTTTACAAAGGGATCGCACCTTAAGTCTGATAAAATTCCAATATTTACCTTCTCTTGAGCTAAAAAAAATCTTTTTGAACAAGAAGGGCAATGCCACCATCCACTGTTATTTGCATAAAGATGTTCATGCATTAAAACAATGCCAAGTTCATCTGAACTTATCTCACCAAGAACTGTATTAATTTTCTTCACTATTGCTCTCTGGTTCTTCTTTGAAAATATTTTGTATTAATCCAAATTGCGACAAGAATGATAAATCCAGTAATAATTTGCGTATAGAAAGGCGAGACATGGGCAAGTATCAGCCCATTGCCAATAACTGCAATTGTAAGTGCACCTAGGACTGTGCCAACTATGGTTCCTTTACCACCAAAAAGATTCGTACCTCCAAGCACAACTGCTGCAATGACTTCAAGCTCGAACATCACACCCGCGTTGGAAGAACCACTTCCAAGTCTTCCAGCAATAATGATCCCGCCCAATGCTGCACAGAAACCGGTCATCATGTACGTCAATAAAATGTATAGGTTAACATTTATTCCTGACCTGCGGACTGACTCTTGATTTGATCCAATACCAGTGACATACCTACCAAAGGTGGTAAATTGCATAAGAATAAAACTTAAAATTACAATGAGAATTACAATCAATGCGGGTATTGGCATACCGTAGAGCCATCCTCGACCTAGCTGGACAATTGGAATATCACTGGATATTGGAATTGTAAATCCTTCAGTCATCAAAAGGGCAAAACCACGAATAACACTCATGCCAGCAAGTGTGACAATAAATGCTGGAATTCCTTCATAAGCAACAAAATATCCTTGAATTCCACCAAGAAACATCCCAAGAACAAGTAAACTAATAAATACTAAAGTCCAATCCCACTGTTGCTGTAAAAGCACTGCACAAAGTGCATTAATTATTGCTAGTGTCGAACCAATTGATAGATCAATGCCCTTTGTTGTAATTACAAAAGTCATTGCACACGCAGCGATCAAAACTGGTGCACTCTGTCTAAGTAAATTTAGTATGTTTCTTTTTGAGAAAAATGCTTCCGCGCTTATTGAAAAAAAGGTCACAACAACAAGAAAAAAAAGAAAAATACTTATTACAGCAATATTTTCCCTGATGAATTGATTACGCATCATGATTTTAATGCTCAGCAACAATTAATGAAACTATTTCCGAAAGATCTGTTTCATTAATCTTTCTTTCAGCCACATTTCTACCCTCATACAAAACCATTATACGATCGCAAACTTTGAATATGTCTTGTAATCGATGAGTTATAAGAATAACTGATACTTTCAGACTTTTAACTTTGTTAATCAGATTTAATACGGATTCGACTTCTGCAACTGCCAGAGCAGATGTCGGTTCATCCATTATCAAAACTCTTGGGTTTGAAGCCACGGCTTTTCCTATTGCAATACTCTGCCGTTGTCCTCCTGACAAGAATTCAACTTTTGAACTCACTGATTTAACTTTAATCGCGAGATCATCTAAAATCTCCTTAGTCTCTTTCTGCATTTCTTTTTTTTTCAGAAATTTAATACCAAGAATTTTTAAAATTTTTTCACGACCTAAAAAAATATTTCCAGATAC
>JACLAC010011203.1_pt1 | contig 14783 bp, 9 predicted proteins | sample 8027881 | NCBI WGS metagenome assembly JACLAC01 (sample SAMN15725517, study PRJNA655200) | protist metagenome | isolation source: fluorescence activated cell sorting (FACS) single amplified genomes of... | place: Spain: Blaines Bay Microbial Observatory, Mediterranean Sea | collected 2016-01-19 | reverse complement strand
CAAACGGGTGGAACGATTCACCGAGAGTATCAGCTTCGATCAGAGGCTCTTCCGTCACGATATCAGCGGAAGTATCGCCCACGCGAAAATGCTGACCGATCAAGGGATTCTGACGGCGCAGGAATGCGATGACATCGAGTCAGGGCTCAACGAGATATTGCATGAGCTGCAAAACGGAACCTTCATAATTCGGGAAGAACTCGAAGATATTCACATGAATATCGAACAGGCTTTGATTGACCGAATTGGTGATACCGGGCGAAAACTTCATACGGGGCGAAGTCGCAACGATCAAGTGTCAACCGACCTCCGATTATGGGTTCGCGAATCCATTGATCGCGTTGACGGGCTTTTAGAGGGTCTACAGATCGCATTTGTGAATCGATGCTCGGATGATTTCGAGGTCGTCGTTCCCGCCTACACACACCTTCAGCGGGCTCAACCCGTCTTACTCCCACACGTCTGGTTGGCCTACTGTGAAAAGTTCCAACGTGATCGAGAGCGACTGGCTGATTGCCGAAAACGAGTCAATTTATGCAGCCTGGGTACAGCAGCGCTGGCGGGAACCACACTCCCCATCGACCGAGCAAACACTGCAAAACGCCTCGATTTTGAAGGGTTAGTCGCCAACAGTATCGACTCATCGAGTGACCGCGACTTCGTGATGGAATCACTGTTTTGCCTCACCACCATCTCAGTTCACCTCAGCACCTGGGCTGAGGAATGGATTTTGTGGGCGACTTCAGAATTCGATTTCATCCAGCTGCCTCACGCGTTTTGCACTGGGTCTTCGATTATGCCACAGAAGATTAATCCCGATGTCTTGGAACTAACCCGAGGTAAAACCGCCCGCGTCATCGGCAGCCTGCAGACCTTGCTTGTGCTCTCCAAAGGCCTTCCCCTGGCCTACAACCGCGATTTGCAAGAAGACAAACCCCCTCTTTTCGATGCCTTTGATACCGTTACTGCTTGTCTGGAATTGGCTGCCCCACTTGTTGAGGGGGCAAAAATGAAACGGGAATCGATTAATTCACGATTGGAGCGAGGGTTCCTCGATGCCACAACGCTGATGGAATACTTGATTAAACGCGGCATTCCACAGCGTAAAGCCCACCACATGATTGGTGAACTGGTACGCCTGGCAACCGAAAAATCGATCACGCTGGCCGAGCTTCCACTCGAAGACTTCCAAGCCGCCGATCCTACGCTCGACGCTTCCGTTTACGACGTTCTTGGGGTGAAAAATGCGATCGACGCATTCCAAAGCATTGGCTCAACCGGCCCTCGGTTCGTTTCCGAGCAAATCTCGATGTGGAAAAACCGTTTGAACCTCGGTTCTTAACGGTAAATTTAACCAGAATTCATTGGTGGTTGCCCGTTATTGAAGGTAGTTTAGTGGAGGTCGTTGAGGGACTGTTTCGTTTCCATATCCGTTTGGGAAAATTGGGGAACAAACGAGAACGCCATTCTCGGTAGAAACACAAATTCCCTAACCCGTTTAATCCCTCTAAAACTTTCAAGTCGATCTCGCTCATCTCTTCCGCAAAATACAATCGTTAGAATTGATCTAAGCCTGTTGAAGTAGGTGTCAAAAGGACGATTCAAAACCGGTCATGTCTATGCAAGCTTCGGAACCACGACCCCCACACAAAAGCCTCATTCGATGGGAGCTCAAACTCTTGTTTTGCGCAATCGTGATGCTCTCTATCGTTGGCCTGACCTCACACCTTCAACCGTCGCTGAGCGCTCAGGATCAGGATTTAAAGGCAGCTCCTGAATTGACACCTGTGGACCAGGGCATCGACGAGACCACTCGCTTGATTCTTCGTACCGTTCGTGATTCTGATCCTCAATTATCGGACGAATTAGCTCGAGCTGCCAAGCTGATGATTGATATCCGCCTGTTCGAAGACGCCAGATTCTACATCGGGCAAATCTCAAAGCTCAACTTGAACAGCGAACAACTCTACCAACTTCAAAACGAAATTGGTGCGGATTTCTTTTCAGGCATTCACGCCAACGATGCCCTCCAACCCGAGGGCCGAGAACTGGCAAGAAAAGTCCTCAAAGCTTCCAAAACGGTAGCCAATTCGCCAGCTAGAATCGACGACCTTATTAAGACGCTCAACAATCCTGACATCTCAGTTCGCTCAGAAGCCTTCCGAAAACTTCGACGGCTCGGCGAACCTGCCGTAGCTCAATTGTTGGAAGTCTTTGCTCAAAAAGACCGTGTTGCAGATTTTCCGGGAATCCGCGGCGCTTTGAAAAGCATGGGAATCCATGCCCAAGGGCCACTCCTCGGTGCCGCTCGGGCCAACGACATTCAAGTTCAGGCAGAAGCACTGAGAGCATTAGGTTACTACCGCACCTCAGAGTCACTCGATGTGATGATGCGAGCCTACCTTTCGCCCAATGTCCCTAATGCCCTGAAAGCGATCGCACTCCAGTCACTTGATCGAGCAGAATTCGGTTACGATCCAGCGATTATTGAAGAACGGCTCTACCAACGATCCCGGGAATTTCTAACCGGCAAACGACCGGTTGATGGTGCCGTCCTCAGTTCTGTCACAATCTGGTATTGGGACAATCAAAAGAAAAAGATGGTCTCATCCGAACTTGACCACCTGACTGCAACGCGAGTCACGGCCGCCAGACGTGCCGCAGACCTTTATGAGATCAATCCAGCCCTCGATCGAAATCGAGAATTATATCTGCTGACTCAACTTGAAGCCGCAAAACGGATTGCCGGTCCAAGTAAAAAAACGAACGTTGAGCTCATTCAAAAAACACTTGGAATCACTCGAGAGGAAACCCAAGCTGTCCTCGGAGAAGCATTAAAACTAGAACTCGTACCGGCCGCCATCGCCTGTTGCGAATTACTTGAAAAAATCGGAAACGAATCTTCGCTCTCCGCAACTGCGGGGCAGCCTTCGGAACTCATTGACGCAATTGTATTTGGCGATCGGCATCTTCAGTTCGCCGCGATGCAGGCGATTGCCGCAATCGACCCTCAAGAAGCTTTTGCCGGAAATAGCTACTTAATGAAACTCGCCGTCTTTTTGGCTCAGAGTGAAAATCGTCCTTCCGGTTTAATGGGACACAACCGGGAAGACTTAGCTCAAAATTACGCAGCCACCATGCTGTCGCTCGGACTTTACGGACGCGGTGCAGGTTCCAGTCGTGAGTTCTTCCAAACGGCGACAAGCGATCCCGACCTCGAAGTCTTAATCGTGACCGACACGCTGGACAATCCCAGCTACGGGAATCTCATTCAACAGCTGAGAAATGACTGGCGTACCCGGCGACTGCCAATCGCTCTCCTCTATCGCGATGCGGATCGAGGCCGTCGAACGTCGATTCAACTTCAAAACGATCCCTTATTCACAGCGATCCCATTTTCACTCCAACCCCGACTAATCGCAACTCATGTTGAGCGACTCGACGATCGCATTAAACCATGGAAACTTTCTAATTTTGATCGCCGACGGCATGGAGCTTTTGCGATGCAATGGCTTGCGAAAATCTCTAGCGATCGGGAGCGGTATTACTTCTATCGAATCAGTCCCCGGGAACAGGCTCAACTTGCGAAACTACTTTACCTCCCCGGGTTTGCCGCAGACGCCAGTGCAATACTTGGAAGCTTGGGCACGCCCGAGTCACAACGCATCTTGGTTGATTTTGCCAGTCAAACTGCAATTCCCGCAGACGAACGCGAAGTTGCCGCTGCGGCATTCGCCAAATCGGTCAAACGTGGCGGAACACTGCTTACAGTTGCTGACGTTCAACTTCAATACGATCGCTACCAAGCGAGTAGCGACGAACCCAAGGAAAGTCGCCAGGTTCTTGCCGATCTCCTCGATGCAATCGAAGATCGAAACCGATCCGCTGGCGTCCAGTAATCGCGAATTAGCCAACGCGTCAAGCCACCTCTGAATCCAGACAGGCTATTTCCCTGCCACCGCGTGTAAATTGCTGAACTTCAAAACATTTGCGGCAGTTGATTTACCCCAATTGTCATTTCTGCCCCCAAAGTCAGTGCAAACTCCGTACTGTCGATTAAACTTAGGGAAGGTCGTTTGTTTTTACACCACTTGGATTCAACTGTTTCAAACAGCTCCCAACATCCCTCAATGATCACAAACAAGATATTTGATTTCCGAGCAGCGTCCATGGCCAAGATACTGGTCAGTTGCCTGATTCTCTTTATTTCCAATAGCGCAACTAATTTAGCAGGCCAAGAATTCGAGGGGGAATTGAGCCAGTGGGAAACACATCGACCCACTGGAGCTCGAGCTTCTTTCATGATGCCGAAAAAGCCATTTTACGTGGAGCGTAGTTTTTCGCCGCTCGAAGGCAAGCCACCTATCAAAGTCCGCATCTTTGTCAGTTCGGTACTCGAGGGGGAGGTTACCTTCATATTCTCTTATCACGACCTTCACACAGAACCAGCTAACCGGCAGGCGATTAACGAGGCACTTCAGGGAGTCGTCAGGGGGAGCGTTTTTAATGTGCTTGGGAATTTACTGCCCGCCGAGGAAGTTGGTATGACTCGTAACCCGTTTCCCATTGCCCTCGATGGTAACCCCGGTTTGCAGTACGTTTACCGATTCGCGCGAAATAAAGAACCATTCATTGTTACCTCCAGGGTATTTGCGGTCGGCAAGAGAATTTATCAATTAAATTGCATCATGATCGAGAAGAATTATGACGCATTTATTCCCGCTAAATTCTTAAAAACTATCAAACTCTATGACCCCGATTACGACCTCCCACCACGACCTCGTAAGCGACCATCGTAACCCCAGCGTAATCCCAGCGTAATCCCGTCTCCGGGTGATCAGACACGATTACCCGCGTTTGCCGAGGCGTATCACGACTTAGACTGCTTACTGGGCTGACTCTCTTCGCCAGTTCGCGTATTTTTGGTTTTATAAAAAATTTTCGCAATCAAATTCTCAGCGAACAAATCAGCGGTTTCCAAATAAAAAATCTGGGGTTCTGTTCGCGGATATCCAGTTTTTTCACCAGTTTCTAGGCTGCCGCACCTTGATAAAACGTGGGCGATTGGTACGCTTGGGAAATTTTGTAAACCGAGGCATTTTTCGCCTATCACCCACAATAAGGGAATAGTGTGGCACGACGCGACGATATCAAAAAAATCATGTTGATCGGCTCGGGACCGATCGTTATCGGCCAAGCCTGCGAATTTGACTATTCCGGCACTCAGGCGTGCAAGGCGTTGCGTGAAGAGGGGTATGAGGTAATCCTCGTGAACTCCAATCCCGCCACGATTATGACCGATCCAGGAACGGCCGACCGAACTTACATTGAACCACTGGAATGGCGCATTGTAGAAAAAATCATCGCCAAAGAAAAACCGGACGCGTTGCTTCCAACACTCGGTGGCCAAACCGCGCTCAACCTTGCAATGGATCTCTCTGAACACGGGATCCTTGAAAAGTATGGCGTTGAAATGATCGGTGCCGATGCCGACGTCATCGACAAAGCTGAAAATCGAGACCGCTTCCAACAGGCGATGAACAACATTGGCCTTGATATCTGCATTGGCGAAACCGTGACGACGGTGGAACAAGCCCGAGCTGTCATGGAAAAAGTTGGCCTGCCTTGTTTGATCCGCCCCAGTTTTACAATGGGGGGAAGTGGATCTGCGATTGCGTACAACAAAGATGAATTTGATCTCCTAGCGCGCCGCGGAATTGACCAATCCCCCACCGATGAAGTTTTGATCGAAGAATCCATCATCGGCTGGAAAGAATATGAGATGGAAGTGATGCGAGACACCGATGACAACGTTGTCATCATTTGCTCGATTGAAAACTTTGATCCAATGGGGGTCCACACCGGTGATTCGATTACCGTTGCCCCGGCGCAAACTCTTTCCGATAAAGAATACCAGCGAATGCGGGATGCAAGTATCGCTGTCATTCGTGAGATCGGAGTCGAAACCGGTGGTTCGAATATCCAGTTCGCGACCAACCCCGACACTGGACGAATGATCGTCATTGAAATGAATCCTCGAGTAAGCCGGTCGAGTGCTCTGGCATCGAAAGCGACTGGATTCCCAATCGCGAAAATAGCTGCGAAACTGGCCGTTGGCTACAAACTTTGGGAACTCCCCAACGACATCACTCGAGAAACCAAAGCTTGCTTTGAGCCTACCATCGACTACGTCGTGACCAAAATCCCACGATTTACTTTTGAAAAATTCCCAGAAGCCGACTCAACGCTGATGACTCAGATGAAGAGTGTCGGGGAAACCATGGCAATCGGAAGGACGTTTAAAGAATCATTCCAAAAAGCACTTCGGGGCCTGGAAGTTGGAAGCTTTGGATTCGGCTGTGACAGCAAAGATCTCTGGGGGACCGACGAACAACCCGACCGAGACACCATCCGATCGAAACTCTCGATTCCCAACTCGGAACGGCCTTGGTACTTGCGTTACGCATTCAAAAGCGGGTTCACCGTCGATGAAGTTCACGCATTGACCAACATCGATGTTTGGTTTCTCGAACATCTCGTCGGAATCATCGAGATGGAAGAACACCTTCGCTCGATCCAACTGAATGAGATGACTTCAGAATCGATGAAACTGGCCAAGCAATTCGGTTTTTCCGATCGGCAAATGGCGCACATCTGGGACACGAATGAACTTAAGGTCCGGGAAATTCGAAAGTCACTTGGAGTCATCGCAACCTACAAATCCGTTGACACCTGTGCTGCCGAATTCGAAGCCTATACTCCGTATTATTATTCGACGTACGAGCAAGAAGACGAGACTCCACCCAAATCAGATAAACCGCGGATCATGATCCTTGGCGGAGGCCCCAACCGAATTGGGCAAGGAATCGAATTCGATTATTGCTGTTGCCATGCCAGTTTTGCGCTGCGTGACATGGGAATCGAGTCGATCATGGTCAATTCCAATCCGGAAACAGTTTCCACGGACTATGATACGAGCGACCTGCTGTTTTTCGAGCCTCTGACTGTCGAAGACGTTCTCAACATTTGCGATCGCATGCAACCCGATGGTGTGATCGTTCAGTTTGGTGGACAAACCCCTCTGAATTTAGCCAGAGCCCTCTCGACTGCCGGCGTGCCCATTATCGGAACCAGCGTCGACACAATCGACGCTGCCGAAGATCGTGAACAGTTCCAGCAACTGTTAACCCGATTGAATCTAAAACAGCCCGCCAACGGAATTGCTCGCACCATGAATGAAGCGAGGCAGGAAGTTGCAAATGTTGGCTATCCAGTTCTCGTTCGACCAAGCTTCGTCCTCGGCGGACGAGCGATGGAGATCTGTTATGACAAATCCCAATTTGAACGATTCGTATTGGAAGCCTTCATTGTTTCTGCCGGACAACCAGTCCTAATCGATCAGTTCCTCGAAGACGCGATCGAAGTCGATGTCGACTGCATAAGTGATGGTGAAACCGTCGTCGTCGTTGGAATCATGGAGCATATCGAAGAAGCTGGAGTCCATTCCGGAGATTCCGCATGCTCAATTCCACCGTACTCTCTCGGTACAGAAACACTTGACGAAATTCGAGCCGCAACTATCTCGATGGCTCAACATCTCAACGTCATCGGTTTGATGAATGTCCAGTTCGCGGTAAAAAAAGAAGACGACCAAATCAACGTCTATGTCCTTGAAGTAAACCCGCGTGCCAGCCGGACGGTTCCCTTCGTTGCCAAAGCAACCGGCGTTCCCGTCGCAAACATTGCCGCCAAAGTCATGGCCGGTGCAAAACTGACCGAACTTGGACTTACCTCAGAGCCACTGCCCTCACATGTATCGGTCAAGGAAAGTGTATTTCCATTCCGCAAATTTGCCGGAGTCGACATTGTTCTCGGGCCTGAAATGCGATCGACCGGTGAGGTCATGGGAATCGCCGACACGTTCCCAATCGCGTTTGCGAAAAGCCAATTGGCAGCGGGCGTGACGATCCCCAACTCTGGCCGCGTCTTCGTGAGTGTTAGTTCGCGTCACAAAGACCGGGCGGTAAACATTGCCAAAGACCTCCATGAAATGGGATACACCATCCTCGCAACATCGGGGACAGCTAAACGCATTGAAGAAGCAGATATTCCAGTTCAACATGTTAAGAAGATCATTGAGGGGCACCCCAACCTGATTGACCACATGAAGAACGAAGGCGTTGATCTGATTTTCAATACGCCTAGTGGAAAGGGAGCAAGAACTGACGAAGGCACCATTCGGGCAACCTCTGTTCAACATGGTATTCCCTGTATCACCACGATTCAGGCATGCGAAGCTGCAGTGCAAGGCCTGTTGGCACTTCGAACTCAGGAGATGGAGGTTCAAGCATTACAGGACCGCTTTGTCCCTGCCTGAACAGTAGAAATAGCAGCAGATTATCCGTCACCGGTGAAACCGCCATGCGCGGGAAATCCAACCAGTCTGGCCATGGCCTCGCAACTAGCTCGGTGTCGACGCTGGTGTAATCGTTCAATATCGCTGGACATTGTTCTGATTATTTACGGCAGCCTAATTCTTGGATTAGGATTATTTTTGATCGGAACAACTCGAAAAAGTCAGTAAGCCACGAGCACCTCGGCAATCCGACTCACTACGAAAGCCAAACATGAATGAGATAGATACTCCCTCCAAAATAGAAACCAATGACGAGCTCATGCGGCGCGACCTTGCCGTTCTTTGGCACCCCTGCACTCAAATGAAAGACCACGAGTCCTTTCCTTTGATTCCGATCAAAAACGGAAAAGGGGTTTGGCTGCACGACTTCGACGGCAATCGCTATATCGATGCAATCAGTTCTTGGTGGGTAAATATTTTTGGCCATGCCAACCCCACGATCAATGCTGCTTTGTCCGAACAAGCCAATCAACTTGAACACGTCATTTTTGCCGGCTTCAGCCACGAACCAGGAATACGCCTTGCTGAAAGACTCGTAGCGATGACGCCGCAGAAACTCGAACGAGTCTTCTACGGTGACAATGGATCATCCGCCGTCGAAATCGCTCTGAAAATGAGTTTTCATTATTGGAAAAACAAAGGAAAGCCCAAAAAGACTCAGTTCGTTAATCTAGCTAACAGTTACCATGGCGAAACCTTTGGCGCGCTGGCAGTCGGGGACGTTGCCCTGTACAAGGAAACGTACGAACCCTTGTTGATGACTTGCCGAACGGTCGAATCTCCGGATTGCTTCCATCGAGAAGAGCAAGAAACATGGGAGCAATATTCGCTGCGAAAATTCGATTCGATGCGACGTGAACTCGAACAACACCACGAGACCATTGCCGCGGTAGTCATTGAGCCTCTGATTCAATGTGCCGGCAATATGCGAATGTACCACGCAGCCTACCTTCGGCAACTTCGAAAACTATGTGACGAATTCGAAGTTCACTTGATCGCGGATGAAATTGCAGTTGGCTTTGGACGCACTGGAACTTTGTTTGGCTGCGAGCAAGCGGAAATCTCTCCTGATTTCCTTTGCGTGGGCAAAGGGCTGACCGCTGGTTACCTTCCCCTCTCAGCAGTGCTGACAACCCAGAACGTATACGACGCTTTCTACGATGACTATGAAACCTTGCGGGCCTTCCTCCACTCGCATAGCTACACTGGAAACCCTCTCGCCTGCGGCGTTGCCTTGGCAACCTTAGACATGTTTGATTCGGAAAATATTATTGAAGAAAACCAAACGACCGCAAAATTTATGGGCGAGGCATTCGCTCATCTAAATGACCACCCCCAGATCGCGGAGGTGAGACAAACGGGAATGGTACTGGCAGCCGAAATGGTAAGCGATAAAAAAAATCGCGTCCCTTACCCTTGGCAGGAACGGCGGGGCCTCAAAGTCTACCAACACGGCTTGAAGAATGAGTGCCTCTTGAGGCCGATTGGTAATGTGGTTTACTTGATGCCCCCCTACGTCATCGATCGTGAACAAATCAGTCACCTCGCAAAAATTGCGACCGAAGGAATTGATCTTGCGACTCGTTAAGTAATGGCGTTCACCGGGGGTACAGCCAGTATCGCCCCCCCAATTTGCGGCAAATAACAACCATTTCACAGCTTTACTCCTATCCCGCGCACCGGCCACGTTGGGTTATACTGTAAGCCTCAGGCTGAAATACACGGAACTATAAATGACACAAATCACCAAAACTGAATCTGAAAATTCACAACAACACTGGTCACGAGACGCGGTTGCGGAGCTCTTTGCACTTCCGCTGATGGACTTGGTTTTTCAAGCCCAGACAGTGCACCGCACGCATCACGACCCCAACCATGTCCAGCTTAGCAGTCTTTTGAGCATCAAGACTGGTGCTTGCCCTGAAGACTGCGCCTACTGCCCGCAAAGCGCCCGCTACAAAACCGGCCTCAAAACCGAACGCTTAATGCCGGTCGACCAGATTATTGAAGCCGCCAAAAAAGCGAAATCTAACGGCGCTGGCCGGTTTTGCATGGGGGCCGCGTGGCGAAGTCCCAAAGACGGTGATATCGCTGCGGTTGCAGAAGCAGTTTCAGCGGTCAAAGAGTTGGGCCTGGAAACCTGTGCCACCCTCGGCATGTTAACCGAAGAACACGCAGAAAAACTGAATGAAGCGGGCCTTGATTATTACAATCACAACCTCGATACCTCTCCAGAATATTATGGAGAGATCATCTCAACACGCACCTACGACGACCGCCTGGAAACGCTTGAAAACGTCCGACAAGCCGGCATGAAAGTTTGCTGCGGCGGTATTGTCGGGATGGGAGAATCCCAAAACGACCGGGTTGGATTATTGACCACACTCGCCAATCTCGATCCGCCACCGGAGAGCGTTCCAATAAACAACCTCGTGAAAATCGCCGGCACACCTTTAGCAGACCTCGAAAACATCGACTCGTTTGACTTTATTAGGACCATTGCCGTCGCGCGAATCCTGATGCCCACCTCCTACGTTCGGCTCTCCGCTGGACGTGAAGAAATGAATGACGAAATGCAGACACTTTGCTTCATGGCAGGGGCTAATTCATTATTCTATGGGGACCAGTTACTAACTACCGGCAACGCAACAGTCAATCATGACCGTGAACTGTTTCGCCGCCTCGGCATCAACAGCACCTCGATTGAGGTGTCTGATGAATCGCCGGGCTCCTGTCAGCCCAAACAAGACGAAGGATCGTGCGGTTGCCATCACGGTTAAAACGGACGTCCCGGAAAGCCTTGAGATAATCTCTCCTCAATCCTTGATTCGGTAGTTCGAATATGCCTTGGCGTGAACAACTAATTCAACAACACCGAAACCGAGTGACGGCAAAGATCTGGCGGGAACGGCAGGCAACACAAAATGCTGTTGGGCGCGAGTTAATAGTTAAAGGCAAAACCTATCTCAACTTTTGCAGCAACGACTATCTAGGCCTTGCCAACCATCCAGCGCTCTCCACTGCTGCGATCGAAACTACTCGAGAAAGGGGCACCGGCTCTGCCGCATCTCACCTGATTTGCGGACATCAAGAGATTCATCAGGAATTAGAAAACAAGCTGGCGGCTTTTGTTGGCGCTGAAAAAGCGATGGTCTTCTCCACAGGATACATGGCCAATCTCTCAGTCCCCCAGACCTTTCTCGAGCGGGGAGATTTAGTTCTGCAAGATCGCTTGAACCACGCCTCCCTGATCGATGCAGGTAGATTTTGTGAAGCAAACTTAAAAAGATACCGCCACCTCGATTCCGGCCATGCCCAGACTATCCTCTTGAAATCCAACGCCAATAAAAAGCTTCTCACCACGGATGGGGTGTTCAGCATGGACGGCGACCAGGCCCCACTTCACGAACTCACGAAAATCTGCCGGCAAACAGAAACCCTTCTGCTCGTCGATGACGCCCACGGCTTCGGAGTGCTGGGAAAGACCGGAGCCGGCTCGCTCGAGCAACACGAGATTCGCGTCGGCAATGGAGTGTTGATGCTAGGCACCCTTGGAAAGGCGGCGGGAAGCTTTGGAGCCTTTATCGCGGGCGATGCCGTTTACATCGACTCACTGATTCAACATGCCAGACCTTATATCTATACGACTGCCCTGCCCCCTTCAATTGCAGCGGCAACACTAACAGCCATTGAGATTTTTCAATCGGAACCGGAACGTCGCGGAAAATTAAATTCCAACATTGAGTACTTCCGACAAGCCATCGATAACCTGCACCTTAATGCGCTCGATTCAAAAACCGCGATCCAGCCAATTTTACTTGGCGACTCGGAAACTGCACTGCGGGCAACTAAGCTACTCCAACAACAGGGACTTTGGATCACTGCAATCCGCCCCCCCACCGTCCCCACCGGTACAGCTCGAATTCGAATTACGATTTCTAGCGAGCACCGCCAATCCGACCTTGATCAACTGATCGAAGCACTTAGTTCCGACGCCATGCTCGCGCTCACGGAGACAGCTCAATGACTCTCCCGCTTGTGCTGGTTCACGGATGGGGCGTCAACACCGCGATCTGGAACGCCCTGATCCCCGAACTCGAACCAGAGTTCGAGGTACATCTTATTGAACTTCCCGGCTACGGTGACTCACCACCGACTCAGCCAGAAATGTCACTCGCGGAAATCACCGACAACGTCCTAAGCCAAGCACCCGACCGAGCGGTCTGGGCGGGGTGGTCACTCGGCGGCACCATAGCGCTCAACGCGGCACTGACACATCCAGAACGAATCAAAAAGCTCCAATTAATCTCGACAACTCCCCGTTTTCTAACAGGCTCCGACTGGGAACATGGCATTCAAAAAGAAGCGTTCGACAAACTTGCCATCAGTTTCCGCGGGGATTATACCAAAGCACTGCAATCGTTTTTGCGACTCCAACTCTACAAAACGGATCGAGCTGAGCAGAGAATTTTTCGTCGAATGGCAAAAGACTTAACGTCGCTTATAGCCACCCACCACACCCCGTCGGTGGCGGTACTCCAAAACGGTCTCGCCATGCTTGCCAATACCGATCTTCGTGACCAGTTACCACACCTTACGATTGACACCCAAATCATAGCCGGGAAAAATGACCCGCTGGTACCGATCGAAGCGAGCCACTTCCTAAACAAAAATTTGACTTCACCCCATTCACTTATCGAAATGGAGACAGGCCACATACCTTTCCTGGAATCTACAAAAGGGTACATTAAAGCCCTAACACGATTTTGCAAAACTGAATCATGAAACTTGCCAAAGATCAAATCGCTCGCCAATTCAGCCGCGCCGCAAAGACCTACGATACCGCTGCGCAACTCCAGAATGAAATGGCAGAGATCTTGATCGATGCCATCCCTGAGCACTCTCGGGGGACACTCGTCGATCTCGGATGTGGAACCGGTTGGCCGCTGAAACAACTGGCTAAATTTGGCAAATACGAAATGACCGCTATCGACATCGCTCCCGGCATGATTGAAATGGCACGTCAAAAGGTTCCACAGACCAATTTCATTTGTTGCGACTTGGAATGCACTCCATTGCCGGACGAATTCGCGAATGTCATTTTTTCAAATGCCGCGATTCAATGGTGCAATACAGCCAAGGCACTCACCGAAATTTCTCGTATCGCAAAACCGAATGCACACCTCTTGCTGTCTACATTTGGCTCATCCACGTTTGTCGAAATCCGTAACGCCTGGGAAGCGATTGGAGATTCTTCGGATCGCATACACCAATTCGAAAATCCACAAATAATTGAACACCTTCTAGAAGACCTGAAGTTTGAAGAGATCACCATCAAGCGAGAAAACCGGCAGCTAATTTATCATTCTGTCGACGATTTATTTCGAGGCATTCGAAATCTCGGCGCCACCAATGCTTCATCCAATCGCCACGCCGGACTACTGGGAAAAGAGCGGTATCGCCAGTTTAAGAGCGTTTTTGAAAATCGACTGGCTCAATTTAATCAACTGGAACTGACGTTCGACTGCATTTTCGTGGTCGCCAAAACCGCCTAGGCACCTGTTCGAAGCCAATTTCTCACTGGTCGAGACAACAAAATCGACACGGAAAAACAAGAGTGCTAGCGTCACTTACACCTCTTCCAACATTGCTCCGCGATAGGCTTCTAAGATAACCTTACGTACTGAATTTATTGAACTTTGTAAGATGGCTGGCCTATATGAAAATCGATCAGAGGATGCAACCAATCCGTCTGATACTGTCGGATGTGGATGGAGTTCTTACCAACGGCGACCTTAGCTTTGACAACCAGGGAATCGAGTCAAAAACTTTTCATGTTCGCGACGGAATGGGAATTAAATTGTGGCAACGGTCCGGTCACCAATTCGGGATCATCACCGCTCGCTCCTCTCATATTGTAAAGATCAGAATGGTGGAATTGGGAGTTGAAATTGTCCGACAGGGTTCTGAAAGCAAGTTACCCGTTGGTCTCCAGGTCATTGAAGAGCTAGGACTAACACTTGATCAAGTTTGTTACATCGGCGACGACTTATCTGATCTTAACCTATTGTCAAAGGTAGGCTTGGCTGCCACCGTTGCCGATGGTGCCGCTGAATTAAAATCGGTTGCACATATTACGACAACGGCCAAAGGAGGTTCCGGAGCGGTGAGAGAACTCATCGAGTTGATTTTAAAGTCTCAGAATCGTTGGCAAGAGCTCCTGCAAACCTATTACGATATTTAAGAAAAACCGACCCGGACCGCAAAGACAAATGTCAGGATGACATGCGACTGCTGTAAAAAAGGATTTTTGAACTTGGCTTCTGCGAAAACTCAAAAAATCGCGCTCCCTAAACGACTGAACCCT
>JACLAC010023325.1_pt1 | contig 14785 bp, 10 predicted proteins | sample 8027881 | NCBI WGS metagenome assembly JACLAC01 (sample SAMN15725517, study PRJNA655200) | protist metagenome | isolation source: fluorescence activated cell sorting (FACS) single amplified genomes of... | place: Spain: Blaines Bay Microbial Observatory, Mediterranean Sea | collected 2016-01-19 | reverse complement strand
TTGTATATTTTCATATGGACCATGATTCAAATTATAGTCAATCTTGTTTATCTGTTCATTCAGTACCTCAATCTGGATGTCACCATTATTCAGTCGATTAGCTGTTCGTACTCTGAAATTGTCATCTATGGTTTGTATGCCACCTTCTCCAGATACAGAGAATGATCCCTTGCCTTTATCGTAGATATTAAAGACATTGATGAGTCGATCCTGATTGAGGAATGCAAATTCTTCTTCGAGTGATTCTATTGCGCTTCTATTTTCTCTTTGAACAATATAGGGAAACTTTTGTTGGTCCTTTATAGTATAATCATATTCGCTTGTACTTTTACCAAATTCACGACTCAAGGTATCGAAAACGATTTTGTATCTTTTAGGTTGACCTTGAGTACTTAGATCTGGAGTGATATATCGTATGGGTTGGTGTAGATATGACTTGTTTCGATTTTTATCTTGACCTTCATTGAGTTTTAGTGAACAACTCAATCTTGCTAGCGGTGAATCGAAGAGTTCACTTTGACTGTGATTTTCGTGAAGTTCGAACTCGATGGTTCCTACGTAAGGTGCTGTCGTGTCTATCGTTATTCTATCAAGTAGGTCCCACGATTCGGGTGAGACTGGAATCCTAGATACTGCGGCTTCAGGTAAGAGCGATTGAATCTTTCCATCGACATATCGACATCCGTAAAAGTAGTCCGTTCCTTCATAAAGTGTTGCTTTATTCCAATTTTTCGTTTCATTGAAAGCCAGAGATGGTGGTATTTCCATTTGGTTGCCCAATAGGGTGATGTACTCAAGTTGTAGCTTTTCTTTAAGATATCCAAGTGCATAAGTTAACCCTCTTGGATCTATGAAGCGTACTTGTCCATCAACTCTTACTGCTTCCCATACCTTTTGCCAATTGTTTGTTTCTATTTCTGGTATGGGTTTACTGATCAGTATGGGTTTACTCGTGTCAGTGTAGTTTTCTCCTTCTTCGATGGAAGAGATTGTTGATGGCCTTATCATGACATCTAATGCGGAGATGGCTTTTGTGTTGATGTTCCATTTTTCATTACACATAGTTTTGATCTTTTCAGCCGCTTCTTTATAGTGCGGGTAATAGACAACCAAATGTACGGTATCAGGATTGTACTTAACGATGTCTTTGACGTCATCGATGGAGTAAAAATCTTTGCTTTTGTTGGTGCCATAACATGGATGGGAGCATGTCACGATAGACCATATGAAGATGATTTTAGTGAGCGTTGAGAGATACGGGATGATCATTTTGGGATGTCCTGATTTTCTAAAGAGTTAAAGGCGTTGCCTTTCCTTAGTTTGATCTTCTGATCCTGATTTTTCGGTAGAGACCTTTCTTTTATGACTTAATGTTAACTGAGTAAGGTCTAAACTAGACCTAGTTGTATTCTTGACCTATCGATTAGTCTAAATGATTTGTTTAACGAGTCAATAGTTTTTTTTATAGCTTTTATCATCTGACGATGTTTCGCTTAGCCAGAGATGTACTCTTACTTCACATCGATGTCAGAATCACCATTGCGCTCAGGGTTGGCCTCATCTCATCACGACTCCAGCAACCGCCCTGCGTCGGGTCCGATAAGGTGATCGGCCAGCTCGGCACTTTTTAGATTGAAAGTAGCGATTATCTATGTGACCCAAGACCAGATCGAAGCCATGACATTGGGCACTCGAGTATGTGTGATGAGCCATTGAGAAGCTCTAGCAGCTCCGGCGATTCCCTCCATCGAGGAATAATTAGCGTCAAGGACCAATGGAGCGACCTCTCTTTCGCCATAGGGAAGGACTGCAACCAAGGTTTTCCCTAAAGACTTTCGTGAAATAACTGTTGCTCTTGAACCCAACTTGATCGGCAATCGCCTTGCAGCTCAAGCGACTGTGAGTCAGCAGATCGGTCGCCCTATGGATTCGCTGCTGCATCAACAAACGGGTGAAGTTGGTTCCCTGCCGGATCAAAAGCTGGGTGAGGTATGACGGGCTAAGCCCAAGGGCGTGTGCTGCCTCGTCGCGACTGATGTCGCGGTGGTGATGTCGATAGAGAAAACTCTGGAGGTCCCGTTTCCAAGTGGACTGCTCTGATCGTTCACTCTCAAAAAGGGAGTCTTCTACACAGCCTAAAACTCTTACTAGACTCGAGCGCAAGGATGTCGAAGCCTCATCACCCCTTTGCTGATAACGACTAGCCAACTGCTCCAGTTCCGCCTCCACCGTCCCCATCTGTTGCTTGCGTAAACGGAAAAAAAATGGAAAAGCTGGCCAGTCCTCAACCTGTTCCAGTGGATCAGCCAAATCCCAAAAACCTGGACTGAGCTTCAAGGCATAGCCATTGCCTAGGGCAAGTCGCTTTTCCGGCTGCGGCAGCAAAGAAAAATACAAAGTTCCAAAACCAACGCTTTTCGACAGAGAGGAGAACTGATGGACCTGTCCGGGCCCATAAATCACCCCCTCACCGTAGCTCAAGATCGATTTTATCCCCTCAAGCTCGGCTCTGACCTCACCTTGTAAGGTCAAGAAAAGCTGATACCCGTAGTTGTAGCGTTTTGGGATTTGGAAGTGACGACAGTCCTTCATGAGATTTGACCCTCTCAGCAAAGGGTTAAAGCTCATTTTAGATAAACATGACATCGTCTTATTTTTATACTTAAAACTTCAAATTTATATTGTGATTCATGAAGACAAGTGTATTTTTTACGTAGATCACAGGAGACCTTTTCTTATGTCAAAAAATCCCAACATCCTCTTTTTTTTCACGGACATGCAGCGTGCCGACACCATTGGCGCCCTAGGCAATCCACAGATCAAAACACCCAATTTTGATCGCCTCGTCAAAGAAGGCGTCGCCTTCACCGAAGCCTTCACCCCCTCACCGGTTTGCTGTCCGGCGAGGTGCAGTTTGCATTATGGTTTATACACAGGAAAAACAGGCCTGGCCGACAACGCAGCTTGGATGGAGGACAATGGTGCTAGCTACCCTGACCTGTTGAAGCGTGCTGGTTACTCGACCCACGCCATAGGAAAGTGTCATTTTGAACCCAACGAGAAGTCAGAACAGCGTGGCTTCGACACCCGCTTGGTGCAGGAAGAAGTTTGTTCAGACCCAAGTAAAGACGATTATGTCGCTTGGCTAGCCGAACGTGACATGGACTACAACGAACCCCATGGCGCACGGGGAGAGATGTACTACATCCCACAAATCGCAACCCATTCAGGGGAAGGACATCCCACCACTTGGATAGCGGACAGGAGCATCGAATTGATACGCCAAAAAGAGAAAACGGAACAACCTTGGATGCTGTTCTCCAGTGTGATCCACCCCCATCCACCCTTCGCACTACCCAAAACATGGCATAAATGCTATCGCCCCCAAGACATGAGCTTGCCCTTGAGCACTGACCGAGACGAGTTATCTTGGACCTACATCAACAGGATCCAGAATCGTTACAAGTGGCGTGATCAAGGCAAAGACCTCAACCTGATCCGCCTCATCAAAGCCTATTATTACGGCTGTATCTCGCACGTTGACTATCATTTAGGACGTGTCATTGACAGTCTTAAAGAAACGGGTCAGTGGGACAACACCATGATCGTTTTCTCCTCGGATCACGGCGAACACTTGGGTGATTTGAACTGCTATGGAAAACGCAGCATGCACGATGCATCGGCCAAAGTGCCTCTGGTTGTTCGTTACCCCGATCGCTTCGCCAAAGGACAAGTCTGCGATACCCCAGTGTCTCTAGTTGATATCCTTCCCACTTTTACGGCAGCGGCGGGGCTTGACCTTCAAGGGATCGATCACGATGGCATCGACTTGGCCTCCATCGCCAAAGGGCAAATAGAACGAGAGAACGTTCACTCTCACTTTGGCCACCAGGGAGGTTTTGGTGCCAGTCTGGAGCACGGCCTGTACATGACCGTCAACAAAAGCTATAAATACGTGTATTCCAGTGGTGACCAGAAGGAGTGGCTCTTTGACCGCAAAAAAGACCCACAGGAAATGAGTAACCTCGCCCATCAGAGTGGCAAACAACAGCTATTGTCGCATATGGCAACTCAAACCCAAATCTTTTATTGGAACCAAGGGGTTCGCATCAACATTCAAAAGGATGATGATGTCTTCCATTGGAAAAAAACAGAACCCTACGACCGCAGTACCCTAGACATCGATCCCGACGCAGGGTTGTTGTTCCAAGATCACATGTCAGAACCATTTGATCTTCCCGATTACGTCGATTGAATCACGGCCTCGTGAACCTGTGGTCGACGAAGTTCCATGGTGACGATCCTCTAAAATTTTCCATTCGATTTGGTCCATTTCTGATGCACTGTCCCTTGAACTCTGGTACTGAATTTAGTTGGATTTGGTCAGGCTCTATGTCATCACTCGTTGATACTTTAGCCTTAATGATTTGTTTAACGGGTCAATAGTTTTTTTATCGCTTTTATAGCCTGACGATGTTTCGCTTGCCCAGAGATGTACTTTTACTCCACATCGATGCCAGAATCACCATTGCGCGCAGGGTTGGTCTCATCTCATCACGACTCCAGCAGCCGGCCTGCGTCGAGTCCGATGAGGTGATCGGCCATCTCGGCACTTTTTTGATCGTGGGTAGCCATCAAAACCAAGCCTCCATTTGAGGCGAATCTCTTTAGGGTATCCATCAACAAGAGACTGTTTTTCCTGTCGAGGTTGCCCGTTGGTTCGTCGGCAATCAGGACACTAGGGGTGTTGAGCAGCGCGCGAGCTATGGCAACCCTCTGCTGTTCCCCTGCACTGCAACACCCCGGAAAATGCTCCCTTCGATGGGACAATCCCAACACACCTAGGAGATGGTGACAGCGCTTCTTGACCTGGACCGGAGTGTTTTTTGATGGAACGTGGGCCGCCATGACGTTTTGTTCGACGTTGAGGTATGGGATGAGATGGAACTGCTGAAAAACATAACCGATGGAGCTGTTGCGAAATTGTGCTCGACGGCGCTCATTCATGGAGTGCAGTTGTTGACCTGCAATCCTAACTTCACCTTGATCGGGTTCCAATAGAGCACCGCAAATGGAAAGCAGCGTTGACTTTCCACAGCCACTGGGCCCCAATAGAGCGTGGATACAGCCAGCTTCGAGTTTTGCATCGAGCCCGTCGAGGACCTTGATCGTTGCTCCACGGTTGACGTAGGCTTTGTGCAGGTTGCGGAGTTCTAGCATGGGGTCAGCCTTGGTTCAGAATTTCGGTGGGGCTCTGGCCCATACCATAACGGATGGGCAACCAACTGGCCAGGAGGGTGGTGGCCACAGAGCAGATGACGATGATCACGGTGGTGGTTAGGGTTAATGCGTCGACCTGCAGGAGCTGTTGTCGGTGTAACAGCATACTCAGCGCGTTGATGATCAAGGCGCCGAGGACGCTGCCACTGAACGCCAACGCAAAGGCTTTGCCCATGAAAACCCCATAAATATAGGTCGATGTGTAACCGATGGTTCTCAGTATAGCGATCTCACTTCGTCTCTCCTTGACGTTATTGGCATATAAAAAGGAGATCAGCACCGTTGACAGCACCATGATCATGGCGGCGATGACGAAGGCAAAACTCTTTAACATCGAACGCACCTTGGTCCTAGAGGTGACGATATCGTCCAGTTGTTGTTTGGCGGCGCCAGAGATGGCTTTTCTGGCTTGGGCTCTAGCTTTGGCCCGCACGGCAAACTCCATGACGTCGAATGTGGGGTCGATTTTGCATAGGCCTTTGCGGATGGGCTCAATGTCGCCGGGCTTACAGCCACAACTGAGGGCGAGGATGGCACTGATTTTGTCTTCTAAACCCAGCAGTTTTTGGGCGTCAGCTAAGTTCATCCATAGGATGATATCGTCTTTGGTTCCAAGTTTGCTTCTCACGTGCGAGATGCGGTATGATCGATTCTCTATGGTGATGTCATCGCCGATGTTGAGTTTTAATTTTTGCTGGATGGCGTACCCCAAATGAACTTCGCCACTTTTGATCTCCACCTCTAAAGGTTTTTGCCATTTCTTAGCGATGAAAATCTCGCCTTGGATGCCGGTGATCATCACTTTTCCGCCAAACGCTTCCCAATCGTAGCTGTGGTTCAGCAGCGGAAGTAGGTGATTCAGGTATGGGAATTTTGAATCGGCCAAGGCCTGAGCCTGATCTAGACGGAGGTGATGGTCGGCCTCGTCGGTGGCAAAGTAATGGGCTAAGTCGAGATCGCGGTGGTGAACGAAAATGTTGAAGCCCAATGATTTGGTGAAGGCTCGCGACTCTCGTTCTAAGTCATCCATGCGCTGTCGGGTTCGCTCTTCCAACGCCCCGATCTCTAGGTCCGTTTTTTTGTCGTAGTCGTCGATGAGTAAAATGCACGCCGATACACAAACGACTGCGATGCACACTGAAAACAAGATCATCAAGGAGGTCAGCTTGCTGAAGCCGATCTCCGCTAACATTAGGGTTCTGATTTTCAAGGGAATTGCCCTCTATCGGTTCAAAAGGTCTGAAGCTTTGAAGTCCTCGGCGTTGCCGTGCAAGACATTGAGCCAGTCCTTCAGCATGAGTAGATCCTTGCCTGGGTTTTGATCTTTGATCTCACATGAACACTCGCCGCAGATGTATTCGGCCAGTTGTGTCAAAATCTCAGCATTGATCTCATCACCAACCATGGGGTCAATGGCGAAGCCGCGGCCGATGATGGGGAACAGCATGGGCTCTCTAGCGTTTTGAAGTTCCTCTGGAACCATGTTCATCAAACTCGAGAGCAGCACTTCATCAGGGCTGTCACGGTTAAGGGGTAACACCTTGAAAGATATTTTCAAGGGGATAGCGGAGATCAATTCGTTTTCGGGATCAAAGAGTCCGCCGCCGGTGATCTCGCCATCGGTCTTGACCACCCCTTGTGGGATTTCAATCGTTCGAGTTAAGGTCTCGATGGACTGCATCAAGGTGCGGTGAGCGCGGCGGTCTTGTTCTTCAAGGCCAGACTTCAAGAACAGAAAAACGCAGCTGTGTCCAGAGCAGATCTCATGGGCGATGCTTTGTCGCAACTCACTGTAGAGCAGTGTTTTGACATTGTTCACGCTCAGATGGGCACTCCACTCTAGGATGGGGTCCACGGTCTCCATGGGGGTGAATAAAAACATCTTTGCTTGGCCTTTCTCGACGGATTGATGTTTGAGTTGATCGTACATCACGATCTTTTTCATGCTCTCGGGAGTGAAACTTGCCGTTCGGAGGTTGGCCAACCTTTGTCCAGATATGCCAAAGCCATAGCTTTTGACCAGCTCTAATGCTCTTTTTTCCTCGGGCTCCAAGCCATCGTCATGATGGAGAACGATGAGGATATAAGGGTCGGGATCCCATTTCTCGAGGGCGTACCTGAACACGGGGATTTGGCAGGAAAACAGTGGGCCTATGGCGACGGTCACAAAGACAGACAAGAAGATGAGGCAACGGGTCATGTGGAGCTCCTGGAGGCTTGTAGGTGTCGTTCAAAGTGAGGCGCTTCCCTGGGAACGATCGAGCTTTTCATCGACTCAACTCGTTTTCTGATGCAACCATCGCAGTGGTCCTTCTGATCCCCTCACCATCGAGCTTAAAGATATCGTCAGCAAGGTTCAGAGCTTCGTTGGGGTTGTGGGTGATGTGCAAGGTGGTGACCGCTTGTTCTTTGCACACTTTTTTGAGCAGCTCGCACATCTCAGCGTGGGTCTCTGGGTCGGTGGCACTGAGGGGTTCATCCAACAATAAGAAGTCGGGCTTAAAAATGAGGGCACGTCCCATGGCGACCCGTTGGCGTTCACCTCCACTCAAACCTATGGTGCTGCGACCGAGTAAATCTGTGATGCAGAGCTGTTCTGCCAAGCGCTCACAAGCTTGTTTCGATCTTGTTGGGGACTCTCCCCTGAGGTCTAAAGCGAAGCTGATGTTCTCCCGCACCGTCAGGTGTTTGAACAAGGCACCGTCTTGGGGGACATAGCCGATGCCTCGCCGCGATGGACTGAGGCCTGAGACCTCCCTGTTTTGAAGAAAAATCTGTCCCTCTGTGATCTTCCTCAAGCCACAGATGGCTTCGATCAGGGTGGTTTTTCCAGAGCCGGTACGACCCATCAAAACGGCATAGGAGGCCTCGGCGATATCAAAGGAGATGTTGCTTAGGCTGAAATCACCTTGATGGATCGATAGGTTTTTGATGGCGATGGTCATATCAGCCCCGATTTCCCAAACAACCTAGCCAAGGTTAAAACGGCCACGGCGAAGGCGATCATGAGCAAGGATACGGCTACGGCGGCCTCAAGGTTACCGATGCTGAGCTCCAGAAAAACCGTGGTGGAGAGCACTTCAGTTTTGTTGCGGGTGGCCCCGGCGAAAATCAGCAGCGGTCCAAATTCCCCGAGACTGCGAGCCCAAGCTAAGGTCCAGGCGGTGATCATGCCCGGTATGGTTTCCGGTAGCACGACTTTGGTGAAGGCTTGAAACTTTGTGCAGCCCAGAGTCAAGGCGACTTGTTCGCGGCGATCGTCGATCTGCTCAAAGGTCGATTTCATACAGCGGATGGCAAAGGCGGCGGCCACGGTGAATTGGGCCAACACGATGGCTGGAACTTGATAAACGACCCACTCGTTCAGGGAGGTCGCTGCGATAGCTCCCCTTAGGGGTAGGATTTCACCAAGAGGTGTCGTGAAAGGTGCAAACTGGAAAAGGATCAGCAGGCTCAAGCCGATCACCAAGGGCGGCAGGATGATGGGGATGTCCACGATGGCATCTAAGAGTTGTCGACCGAAAAAAGACTTTTTGCCGAGCACATAGCCCATGGGGATGGCGACGGCCGTTGCAAAAAATGCAGAGAGGGTGCAGGTGATCAAACTCAACAGGATAGAGTGCTGTATTTCCTTTTGCTTGAGGACTTTCCAGATGGGATGGATGCCTTCCTCGCCACCTTGAATCATGTAGAGGATGTCGTAGAAGATCATCGCTAGGATGAACACCACGTAAGCTAGACAAACGATGGCAACGACCAGGTGAAAAAAGAGGTCCGAGGTATCACCATGGTTTCTTTTGAGAACCCGGCTTGAAAACTTGAAGGCGTTCATGACAAGGATTCTAAAGCCTCAGTCCCTATCTACAGGGCGAAGTTCACCTACAGAAGAAGGGTCAGCAACAAAATGAAACCCTGCCTTGGTGAAATCGTCTTTGGCTGCGAGCATCGCTGCTCTCAACCTTTGGCCGAGCCGTGGATAGGCAGTGGACTTGGACAGGCTAAAGGGTTGGGTGGCCATGCCCAGTCCAGCTACAATGGGGATGATGTCCACTTGATCCCTCAACGTGATGGTGTCATTCCTATAAGCGATGGTGGCATCCAAAACGGTCTCCATGTTCTTGGTTTTGACCACCGTGGGCACCAGCATTGCAGAAGAAGCTGTGCTCACCCTGACATTGTTCATGACCTGTTCGTAAATCCCTTCTCTCTCCAGCATGATTTTAGTCAATGCGCCGATGGTGCATTGACTCGGTTGTCCAACAGACAGGCTGATGTCGGCTCCACAGAGGTCTTTTAATCCCGAGATGTTTTTGGGGTTGCCCTTGGGGACCACGATGACAATGTCCGCTTTGGACACGTCCACATCATGGTGGAACCAATCTTGAACATTGTCCAAGTAGTAACGATCACAGGCCATGTAGATGTCGGGGAAATTGAGTTCGGACGAGCTCTTCTTCAGCACCTCCATGTCCGCCGTCAAGATGCCACAACCGTTGTACTTGGTTTGCACTCGCACCCCTTCCCGCGCTTCAAACCTGGCAAGGACAGGTTCAACGGCCCTTCTGTTGAGGCTGCCGCAAAAAAATAACAGCTCCGGTGTCCACGACCATTTGTCGCCTTCCAGAGCTCGGTAGCCGTGATCTGTGAACAGGGAGAGGCACTTTTCACTGTTTAAGAATCGACAGAATCTTAAGGCTAAAGACGGACGTTGACTGCGCTTGAGCACGGCGATGGTGATCTCTTCTCGGTGTTGGCTCAGTTCCGCACAACGGACCACCTCGAGCTCGGGGTACTGATGGGCAGTTGTGTCCCATACGATAGCAGCATCGGTGGCGCCAATCTGAACATCCATGGCGAGTTCTGGAACGGTTGGTTTGAAAACGCCACGTCGTGTCACCTGGGCTTCAACCTCAGACCACAGACCGGCTTCCAGCAAGATGGTTTTCGTACATTTCCCAATGGCTGCGGTTTCGGGGTTGCCGAGGGATAGTTTGATGTCCCCGCGTTGAAGGTCTTTTAGGGACGAGATCTGTTTTGGGTTGCCCTTTTGGACAAGCACGACGGGAGAGATCTCAGCGAGTGGCAAACGCTCAGCGACTAAACCTTTTTGATGAGCGATGTCGGTGTAGCTCTTGTCCGCCGCCAAATAAAGATCTCCCCTTGGGGCGATGTCAAGTTTGCTGAGCAAAGTCCCTGAACCTCCATACTCAAGGTTGATCCGAACGGCATATTCTGCCTCGAAACGCTTTGCCGCTGCAACGATGGGAGCTTTGACCCCCGCGGCACAAAACATGGTGATCTCGTCAAGCTTTGCCGTCCTCTGGCTCGATGACTCAGGACTGTCCCCATGGCGTCCCATGAAGAAGAGCATCGCGATCAAGGTCACGACACAGAGCAATGACATCAAGAAAATATTGCGGATGGAATTCAAGGGCTGTGGATCAATGGTGAGAAGGAGGACTGATGCGACTCATCTTGTATTGGCTGCGCTGCTCTATCAAAAAAGAAGACTTCGATCAAGATTCAGGGGCGCTGGAGTTGTAAACGCACACCTGGCCATCTTGGGTGGTCATCACGAGCTCTCCGCCGACAATGGCGATACCGTCGTGATTGGGTGCTGTATCTAGGTCGTAACTTTTCAACAATTCACCGCTTTTTTTGTCCATGAAGAACATCAAACCGGAGCCTCGGTGTTCATAGTTTTTTAACGAATCTTCAGGGTCGATGATGTCCGGTGACCCACCTAAAAGAACGTAACGTTCTGTGACCACCATACAAGATGGGATGATGGGCTGACGAGTGCTCCATGCTGGCTTTCTTTTCCTCAGGTGCTTGGCCTCAAGGAGGAAGCCGCCGGTGTCCTCGGGTACAAATAATGCATTCATGACGAGTTCCTTGAACGGCTCCTCTTCTGCTCGAATGGAGTAAAACATATTGTTTTCTCGGTCGGAGCAGATGTAGTCGCCGCGAATACCACCCGTCAAAAAGGATTGCCCACGTTTATTGAAGACGGGGTCTAGCATAGAGCCAAAGGTCATGGTGCGGTGTTTAAGGGTTTTCTTGCTCTTCACGTCAGAGCTGAGGGTGTGATTCAAGTCTGAGTCGTAGCCATAGTTGTGAATGTAGATGGTCTCGCCATCGCTACTCGGTATGCCTCTTTTCATACCATGGGACTTGTGGTGCTTGTTGTTGAGCGTGTCTAGGGGTTTAGACTTTAAAAAGTAGTGTCGATGTTTCAACAATTTGCCGGAGTATAGATCCAAGGCTACCATCAGCACACCGGCATCTAGGTAAGAATTATCCCCCGCCGCAAAGTAAACGCAATCGTTCTCGATCAAAACACTGCCGTGGACCCGCAGAACCGAGGCGACGTGTCCGTCATCGCCGTGGAAGAACTTCCTTTTGGAGGTGTCAAAACGCCATATCAAGTGACCTTGTGCTGCATCCAGGGCGTAAACGGAGCCGTCTTTCGAGCCAAATACGGCTAAACCCTTTGAAACCGACGGCGGTGAATCGACGATGCCGGGAACGGGGAAAGTCCACTTTTCACGGCCTGTTTTCAGGTCTAGTGCCTTGACGCAGTAGTTATCAATCTCCGAGAAGTAAACGGTATCATTAGCGACAGTGGGGGAGCTGAGTCGCTGGTTGAGTTTGACTGTCCAGCGCGCTTCCATATCCATGTGAAAGTTGTCTTGGTCACAGACGCTGTTGCGCAGGTTGTTGCCGCGCAGGGTCGGCCACTCGGCCTTTCCCGTTGGCTTTCTCTTGGGGTGGGAGCGTACTTTAGTGGTTTGGGGATCAATATGCTCGTAAAGGACGGTTTGGTGGGCTTCGGTTGAGGCTAAAGCATTGAAACCACTGATGAGTGTCGATGACATGCACCAGCAACGGTTGGGCGGGGTGATGAGCAAGCCGTTTGCTGGCATCAGTCCATAGGAACAGGTGCCCCGCAACCAATCCACCATGGATTTCTGACCACTTTTGATGTCGATGAACTCCGTCCCCAGTCTTCCTGTGATGACGTATCGTCCGCTCATTTTATTTTGGTAACAGCGGTGGTGATGGCTGGCGGCATAGTAGTCGTTCAGGTCTATAGCTTTTTCCTTTTGATGACCGGTTTTGACGTTGAAACCCAAGAGTTTTGCCGGTGATCGTATGCTCATGGTCATGCTGGTGTATTGAGATCTCTCGCCAATAACCGAGGTTTCCTCTTTGCTCCAGAGGTACATGTTGTCATTTTGGATGAAAACGTCTTTCCATGAGGTCCAGTCCAAGCTGCTCTTGTTCATCTGCCAAAGTTGCTCGCCATCCTTTGCCCTAAAGCCAGTGATCCTCTCGATTTCATTGACGTAAACGATTTCTCCAACGACGCCGAGGGCGCCAACCTTGATGTCTTTGATGTTGTATTTTTTCAACATGCTTTCCCGCCCTTTGGTGTACTTAACAAAGGTTTCTCTCCACAGTTCCCGTCCGTGATTCAGGTCAACACAAACGAGATCCCTTTGGTCGCCAAAGGCGAGGTAGTTTTTGTCGGCGACAATGTTGAGCATCGCCCCACCCATGCGATGGAAGGCTCTTTTATTTTTGTCTTTATCGCCGGGCCGCGGAACACCGAATCTATCGGTGTGGTGCATATAATTGACCGACCCTTTGAAACCATCCAGTCTCCACAGTGATCTTCCCGAGCTCGTCGACCAAGCCATGATCGATTTGTCGTGGTACTCTTCAGATGGTGTTTTGCGCTCCATGAAAGGGTCTTCTACGGGTTGAATCGCGCTGTTGACGGCAGCGATCACCTTGCCACCGTGAACGATCAATTCATCGGTTCGTTCGCTGTTCTTGAGGACGCGTAGGGTTTCTCCACTTTTGGCGTCCAATACCGAGATGGGAGCATTGTAGCCCAAGGTCACATAGACTCGGTCTTCAATAGCAACCAATCTTCTCGTCAGTTGAAGGGGAAGGTTTTTGAAACTGGCGTAGTGGGTTTTCCAGTATTTCCAGCCCCAGTCTTTGATAGGGATCTTCCACAGCAGAGAACCGTTGAAGGCGTCCCGCGCCGTGAGGTAAAAACGACTGTCGAGACTGGTGCTCGGGATCTGGAAGGTGGTGTCGTTGACGATGGCAAAAACCCGTCCCTTCGCACTCACCATGGCGTGGGTGGCCGTGTCGGCGTCGTGGTCTCCACCCCAATTGGGTTTGGCTCTCCACTGCACGCGGTTGGGTATGCCCATGGCCGTGTCCGTGGAGACGGGGTTGCCTCCGGGATTGTGCAGATAATGGGTCCAGTCGTCGATGTTTTTGGGGACGGGTTTCGTGATCGCTTTGCCCCGCTGAATGAGAACGCCACGGGGCGCCAAGGCCCTCATGAGTTCTGTTTTGGGCATGCCGCGATCAATGGCAACCAACACGTTGATGAAATTATCGATATAGGGCAGGTGCTGGCCATCGTGAACAAGGACCGTTATGGGGCCGTGTAAGCCATCTTTGAGAAGCTGCTCCCTCATCTTTAGTGCGGTGGAATCAGAATCGACGAGGGCGTGAACTCTGAAGCCTTTCTTTTGGTGCAATTGCCGCGTCATTTCGAGAGATTGCCCCAAGACCACGGCAAAACCCGAAGAACCCGAGTGTGCTTGTGCTTTTTGGTCCGGTGCGTATTTGTTCAGCAGCTTTAATGTGGACTTGTTCGATGCCTCTAGTTGGTGCCGTAGGGGTAGTGCCATTAAAATCACAGCACAAAGGCAAGTGTAGCTCAGGATCCGGCTCATGCTAGGGGAGGTGGTTTTTGCATCGTTGAGACTTTTGGGAGAGGGCATTGCTGTTATGTCTACTTGAGAAGAGGATTTTGTTTGACCCGAAGGTTAAAATTTCCATGTTGAGAAAGTTTTGACTAAACCTATAGTTATTATTTGTTTGATCGCAAAAAAGTCAAGTTTCACGACCTGTTGAGACGTGAAAATCAGTTAGAAGGTGAGGTGAAATAGTCTGCGGGGAATTGGTCGAGAAAGTGCCATTTCTGGGCCAAATACTTTTGGACGTCTTTTATTTGAGAGTCGTTGAGCGGGTTTGAGTAAACGATGATTTCGCAATAGGTGGCGTCGACAGAAGCATAGTCATAAGTTTGGCTGTTCCAAGGAGATTTTTTTGTTGAAGCTCCAATGATGAGTCCCTCTAAAAGTGAGGTTTTGTATTTGTAAGCACCACTACTGTCAGTCATAGAGAAAATCTCTTTCGTTTCATTCAGGTGTAGATTGCACGATGTTACGTGATGGTTTGGTTCCGATGAGGTGATTCTCAATGCCAGAACAGTTGGCTTGTTGTGTTCAAATGATATTTCAGTGGTGTCAGGTAAATGAGCAGATAGCTTCAGGCTGATGGTCCCATCTTTTTGAAACTTGATATTCTGAGAGTGTTTATAGTTGCCCAAAATCGTGGATCCATTTGAATACGCTTCGCCTTTTCTGATGACGGCGAAGAGTATGTGTGAAGGTCTTCTGCTGAGTGATGT
>JACLAC010022929.1_pt1 | contig 14785 bp, 12 predicted proteins | sample 8027881 | NCBI WGS metagenome assembly JACLAC01 (sample SAMN15725517, study PRJNA655200) | protist metagenome | isolation source: fluorescence activated cell sorting (FACS) single amplified genomes of... | place: Spain: Blaines Bay Microbial Observatory, Mediterranean Sea | collected 2016-01-19 | reverse complement strand
GAGAGCCAGTGAGCAGTATGCTAAGCAGCAGGCGTCTTCATCCGCTGAGGAGAACGGGGGTAAGGGTGAACTGGTTGATTACTTACCGCTGGTAAAGTATATCGCTGGTCGCTTGGCTATCGGGCTGCCGCGTTCGGTCGAGATGGATGATCTGATCAATGCTGGTGTTATCGGATTGATCGAGGCCTACAGCAACTTCGAAGCGAGTAAGGGAGTCAAATTCGAGACCTATGCTTCGCTAAGGGTCCGGGGTTCGATTCTCGATGAATTGCGTGGAATGGATTGGGTGCCCCGTTCGACACGGGCTCGTTCCCGAAAAGTTGAGCGCACTATTTCCAAGCTGGAGGGCGAGTTGGGGCGTTCGCCCACTGAGGCTGAACTTGCGGATGAACTCGATGTAAGCATGGACGATTACTACCGCATTGTGGACGATGTTAGTTCGGCTGCACTTTTTTCTTTAGATGAAATAGCTTTTGGTGACGACGATGATAAACCGGTATCTCTTCTTGATACGCTGAGTGTCCAGAACCAGCCCAGCGCAGAAGCCAATATGGAACGGGTGGAAATGCGCAATCTGCTCGCTGATTCACTGGGACAGGTTAGCGAACAGGAGCGGTTGGTTGTGGCACTCTATTACTACGAGGAACTAACGCTCAAAGAGATCGGGCAGGTGCTCGAATTATCCGAGTCCCGGGTATCTCAGTTGCACACCAAGGCTGTTTTGGGGTTGAGGGCCAAGTTGCGCAAACGCTTCATGGCTTAGGGCGCTTATCGCCCGTCCGCGTACGAGGTCGCTATCTTGGATGAGAAGAGACAGCAGCGTATAAAGAAAATCACTCAGAGCATTATCGGTTTGCCGACACTGCCTACGGTCATCACCCAGATGATCGGTCTGATCGACAATCCCAAGACCTCGGCCAAGGATGTTGCGAGCCTGATTTCGACCGATCAGGCCTTGACTGCCAAGATTCTCAAGCTGGCCAATTCTGCCTTTTATGGCTTTCCCCGTGAGATCTCTACGGTCAACCACGCCGTGGTCGTTCTCGGATTCGAGACGGTTAAGAGTCTGGGCCTTAGTGTTTCGGTACTGGAGCGTTTCGCTGGTGGCAGAGGCGAAACCGACTTTGATCGGCAGAAGTTCTGGGAGCACTCTATTGGGTGCGGTGTAGCGGCCCGGATGCTGGCTGATAAGTTGCGCTACCGAGTTCAGGGCGAGGCTTTTGCCGCAGGTATTCTCCACGATATTGGCAAGTTGATTCTCAGCCAGTACTTTACCGACGAATTTGCTGAGATTCTTGCTCTGGTACGAGAAGAAGACCTCTATATTGGCAAGGCCGAAGAGCAGGTTTTAGAGCTAACCCACGCCGAGGTCGGTCATTGGCTGGCCGAAAAGTGGAATCTTCCGGATCAGTTGGTATCGGCTATTGCATTCCACCACACGCCTGGGCGACTGGCACGTGGAACTGAATTGCCCTCCCTGATCCACCTGGCTGATTTTCTCTGTCGGCGTGAGAAAATCGGCGATGGCGGCGGTTTTCGCCTGCCGAATCTGGATCCGGCCGCCTTGCGTACCTTCGGGATCCATGAAGAACCGAAGGCGGCGATGAGACGAATATTTGGATACGGCGAATTGCTGCATGAGGAGATGGAGCGGGCCGATGCTTTTACCAAAATCGCCCGCGGAGAGGATGCCGATCTGGGCGGCAACGATGGTGAAGTTCCCGACGAGGACGAAGAAGGAGCAAACGAGGGGGCGGATGGAGGAGACATCAAGGCCGCTTGAGAGCAGCCGGAAAGTCGCTCGATGGCCCAATTAGAGCACCGCGTGCCCGCCATAACCGAAGAGTTGCCTTTAGAGCGCATCCGGGAACTTTTAGCTCAGCTTAAAGGTGAGGCTCCCGAGAACTTGTCCTGGGAGTTGGGGATTCATATCGATACGCTTTCCGAGGCTCTCAAGGAGAGTGCTGCCCATCAGCGCGGGGTTGAGGAGGAAAACCGACAGCTACAGGAGCGCCTGCGCAGCGAACGCCACGAGTACATGGAGTTGCGTGCCTCGATGGACGAACTCCTCAACCTACATGAACTTTCTGAGACCATCTCCTCTAGTTTCGATATTGAGGATATTATAGCATCGCTGATCGAGCTATCTGGTCGTTTTATCGAATCCGAGAGTTGTGGTGTCTTCTCCCTTGATGAGAGGCGCGAGCGTCTGATGGCTTTGACATTGCGTGGTGCCCCTGGGCTCGTAGAACGACTTGAGGCACAATGGGAAGACGGGATCATTGATTGGGTGTTGCGCGAACGTCGGCCGGTGGTTTTCGAGGATATGGAAGCGCAGCGCGACGTTGCAGACCAGAGTACGGTAGTAGTGCCTCTGATCGTTCGCGGTGAGCATATCGGGGTTTATGCGCTTCACTGTCCTCGTGCCAAGGATGCTTTCACCGCTAGTGAGATCGATCTGCTTTGGGTCCTGACCAGCCAGGCCGCCATCGCGATAGAGAATAGTCGTCTCTACACTGATCTGGAAGAGACGCATATACAACTCAAGGATTCGCAGCGTCAGATCCTGATTTCAGCTAAATTTGCCGCTATCGGTGAGTTGGCGGGAGGGGTTGCACACGAGGTTAATAATCCCCTACAGATCATCCTCAGTCGGATACAACTGATGATGTTGCAGAACGAGGACGATACCAAGATCGTACGCGGATTGGAGTTGGTCGAGCACAACGTCAAACGGATTTCGCACATAATTCGCGCTTTGCTCGGTTTCGCTGGTCACAATGCCCAGGAAACCGAATGGGAAGAGTTCGATATCGGACGGGCTCTAAGCCAAGCACTGGCGCTTGTCGAACATCGCTTCGATAAAGGGCTGATTGAAACTTCGTTAGTTTGTGCGGATGATCTGCCGATGCTCGTCGGTAATATTGGCGAGTTGGAACAGGTTTTTATCAATCTAATGATCAACGCCCAGAATGCGATGGCTGATGGCGGAATTTTTATGATTGAAGTGCAGTGTCAGGGGCAAGAGGTCGAGGTGCGTTTCACCGATACTGGGCCAGGCATTGTCTCTGAACATTTGGATCGTATCTTCGAGCCCTTTTTCACCACTCGTGTCGATGAAGGTGGTACCGGATTGGGGCTGGCTGTATCCTATAGGATTATCGAGCAGCACCAGGGTACTCTTACGGTTGAAAGCGAGCTTGGAATCGGAGCTACTTTTATTGTTCGTTTGCCGCTCCCGCTCGAGGGAAAAGAAGGCTAATAATGAGCACGGCTACCTGGCAAATTGCGCTGATTGATGGTCTTTTCCTGTGTTTGGTTGTGGGTGTTGGACTCTGGTTCCGGGCCTGGCTTGCGCGCGAGAAGGAGCGACTGGATGGGTGCCTGGAGCTTTTGGAGGCACAGCATGCACGGCTTGAACGAGTCAGTGGTCGGTTGCAAACAGTGTGCCGGGTTCTCGAACTAATGGGGCAGCAAGAGGCTCCAGGTGTAGCGGCTAAGCGTGAAGAGTCGAAGCCGATGTCGCTATCTCCCATTGTGCAACAGGAAGAGAGCTTCGAACAGGCCTGGAAGATGCTCCTGGAAGGTGTCGAACCTGGCGAAGTTGCACGACGGCTGGATATCGGGACGGCCGAGGTGGAATTGATGTCCCGGATGTTGCACTATCGCCGCAGGGCTAAATACTGATGAGTTCTTCCAGTGCAGTGAGCAAAGTATCGATCTCTGCATCGGTCCCAATCGAAATGCGTAGACAGTTGCTCAAGCGCGGCGGATCGTCGAAATAGCGCACCAGTATACGGCGCTCTTTAAGTTGTCTATGGAGTGTTGCAGCGGCATAACCGGCCAGGTCCTCGCCTAGGCGGGCGAGCACGAAGTTAGCCTGCGAATCCCAGACAAAAAATCCCAATTCCGTCAGCCGCTTGCAGAGGCGCTCGCGAGTTAGGCAGATACGAGCGGCATTGCATCGCATCGTATCGATGTCCTCTAACGCAGCCTCAGCTGCGACTAGGCTCAGTCGATTGAGGTTGTAGTGGTCTTTGACTTTCCACATCCCTGAGACTATTTCCGCAGCGGCGAAGGCGAAGCCGATGCGCATGCCGGCAAGGGAAAAAGACTTGGACATGGTGCGCAAAATTATGGTATTCGGATATTTGTCGATAAGCGGTATGCAGCCGCCTGCTGAAAAGTCGACATAGGCTTCATCAACGACGAGCACGCCGTCGATGCGCTGGCAAAGCGCAGCGACTTCGCGATAGGGGATATGAGTGCCAGAAGGGCCGTTGGGATTGGCCAAGAAGGTGATCCGAGCACCGGGTACGGCCAGGTTGGGTGGTAGGGCGTAGTTATCGGGAAAATCGACGGGAACCGCCTCGGCTCCCTGAATCTCAATCAGTGGTTTATAATACCCATAGGTAGGATTGGGATAGACGATCTTATCGTCCTCGCCGGCGAAACTGCGGATGATAATATTAAGTAATTCGTCCGATCCATTACCGACGATGATCTGGTCTGGATTAATGGTGAAGACCTCAGCGAGTTTGTGGCGTAGAGCATGGGCGTTGGGGTCGGGATAGAGTCGCAGACGGTCGTCGAGTGCCGTGCGGAGTCGCTCGAGAGCTAGGGGAGAAGGTGGGTAGGGATTTTCGTTGGTGTTGAGTTTGATATACCCTTCCTCTTGGGGTTGCTCTCCGGGTACGTAGCCGCGCATACGAGCGATATTAGGGCGAAAGAATTCGGACATCGTTCAGGTCTTAACTGATAGGGAATTGGTACTTGGCGCATGGAAAATTGTTTGCGCTTAGCGATCGAGAATAGCGCAATATAGATTCGTCCATTGTTTGTGTCAATGAGATTATAGCTGGCAGGGTATTGCTTAGATTGCGATTGACCACTGGCAAAACGGGATGTGGATCTGTGACCGCGAGGGGCTGCCGGACTTTATCTCAAGAGACGGGATTCGGGTTGTTGTCTGTGGGTTCGTCAATGCGCCGAACATCCAACACGCCCTTGGTGCGTTTTACCTCGGTCATAGCTTGGTTTAGTTGCCGGGTATTAGTGACATCGATCCAGAAGTCCTGTTCGGCGATATTGTCCTCGGTACGGGTGGAGGAGGAGCGGATATTTGACCCGGCATCGCAGATAGCCTTAGAGATGTCCGCAAGGAGGTATTTGCGGTCCTTACTGCGGGTGCGCAGTCGCACGGTAAATGCAGGTTCGCCCTCCAGATCCCACTGGACCTGAAGCAGGCGGTCGGGGTCTGTGGAAATCGGGCCGATATTCGGGCAGTCGGTCCGGTGTACGGTGATGCCTTGGCCCCGGGTTATAAGGCCGATAATGCCATCTCCGGGGATCGGAGTGCAACACTTGCCAAAACTGATCATTAGGTCGTGCATGCCCTGGATGCGGATTCCTTTGAGATCCTGGTGTCGGAATAGCGAGCGACGTTTGGGCTTTGTCGGTGCAATTTCCCCGATAACTTTTCCAATCGACAGGTCCCCGCTGCCCAGTGCAGTATAGAGGTCCTGCGCATTGCTGAGCCCGAATCCTTCGGCAATTTTGTCGAGGTTCAATGCCGTGTCGGTGCGGTATCTATTCAATTCCCGTTCCAGAATATCCTTGCCCAATTGTTTGCTGTGGTCGTGTTGCTCTTCCCTGAGCCAGCGGCGGATCGCCTGGCGGGCTTTAGTGGTTTTGACCTGTTCTAACCAAGTGTGGTTGGGTTTCTGATGCGGAGAGGTGACGATTTGTACCGTGTCTCCGCTGTCGAGGTCGGTTGCCAATGGCACGACCTGGCCGTTGACTTTGGCGGCCAGGCAGTGCAGGCCTATATCGGTGTGGATCCCGAATGCAAAATCGATCGGCGTCGCACCTTTGGGTAATTGGTGCAGATCACCCTTTGGAGTGAAGACGAAGATTTCGTCTTGAAAGAGATCGATTTTGAGATTTTCCATGAATTCGGCCGGGTCGGTGGCCTCCTGTTGCCAGGCGATGACTTGATGCAACCAGCCTAGATGCTGGTCTAGCGCGTTGGGCATCTTGTCTTCGGATTTGTAGCGCCAGTGGGCGGCGATGCCGATTTCGGCGGTGTGGTGCATTGCTGCCGTGCGGATTTGTACTTCGACATATTGTCCCTGGGGGCCGATCACCGAGGTGTGCAGCGACTGGTACATGTTGCTCTTGGGGGTCGAGATATAGTCTTTGATTCGCTCGGGAATAGGGGAATAAATGCCGTGGACCAGACCGAGGATATGGTAACACGATCGCACCGAGTCGGTAATTATGCGTATTGCCAGGAGATCGTATATCTCTTCGAATGGTTTATTCCGTGCCTTCATTTTGCTGTATATGCTGTAAAAGTTCTTGGCACGACCGGTGAATTCGGCTTCGATTTCGTTTTCTCGCAGCTTTTTCTCTATGGGCGCCTGGAATTCTTCAATATTGGCTTCGCGTTCCCGGCGTTTCATCGCCACCTTATCGCGCAATTCCTGGTATATTGCGGGCTCGAGAAACTTGAGGCTACTGTCCTCCAGTTCCCAGCGAATTCGAGCCAGTCCAAAGCGGTGAGCCAATGGGGCATAGACTTCGAGGGTTTCGCGGGCGGTCCGTTCCTGGGATCTTGGATTTAGGTGTTCAAGGGTGCGCATATTGTGCAGGCGATCGACTAACTTGATCAGCATGACCCGGATATCTTTGACCATCGAGAAGAGCATTTTGCGATAGGTCTCAGCCTGGCGTGCCTCGCGACTCTCGTAAGTCAGCCGGTCGATTTTGGTCACCCCATTGATCAGTTCGGCGATTTTGTCACCGAATTGTCCGGCGACATCGGCGTAGGTCGCTGGCGTGTCTTCGATGACGTCGTGGAGCAGTCCGGCAGCGACTGTAGTATGGTCCATCCGCAGTTGGGCTAGGAGCCGTGCGACTTCAACACAATGATGCAGGAACGGACGACCAGACTTACGAGTTTGTCCCTCGTGGCATTGTTTGGCAAAATGGTAGGCGCGTGCGATCAGTGCAAAATCGGCTTGGTCGTCACAGGAGGCGACTTCAATAAGCAACATCTGCAGTTGCAGGTGATCACTTGCTTTTTCGAGAACCTCGTCCAGATTGCCGGACTGGTGGTTTTGCACCAGTGCCTCGGCATCGCTCGACGAGGCGTGGTTTTCTGGATGGATGTTGAAGGGTATAGAGTGGACGGTTTCGGCCATTGCGGTCTCGCTATTTTCTACTCAATATAGAAAAAAAAAAGATAGATACAAGCGGAAATCACTAGGGCTCTTGTGATGGGGCTTCCTCGACTTCATAGATAAATATAGAGTGGCCAATTCGCGCAATTGGCTGATGAGTTTTAAGCCAGGCGAAAAGATCTCTGCCGTGGCCGTACATATCCATATAAACCCCGACCAGGTTGGTGACGCTGATGGCGATGATGCCGGTAGTGGGAATATGCGCTGGTTGTCCTTCGGGATTGGGTAGGAATGCGCTGGGTAGCCACTCGTATTTGAGATCGTAGATGCGTGGGTCTACAGTTCCAAAGTAGCTGAGTTTAATACGCTCGATATTGTGTTCGTCTACATAGGTTTTGAGCCCCTTCAAATCCTGGCCCCAATCGAGATTCGAATCGACTAAATAGTGGTACCCGTTTTCGGGACCACCAATTAATTCGTTGAAATATGCTAGATGATGGGGATGGTTTCGCACGGTCCCTGATACATACCAGATTGCGAGGGCTGTGATTAGGTAGGTTCGCCATGAACGGAGTGCAGCAATGGCGGTGATGCCTATGAGGAGAAAGAGAAAAGGGTAGATGCCGAGCAAATAACGCAGGCCGATATTTTTGGCATTGCCGAAGGTAAATAAAGCGCCGAGTAATAAAGGGGGCCAGAGTAGGAAGCCCAATTCGAGCAGCGGCATCCGTCGGGCCAGTATCCAGAGGCCCCAGGCCGCCAGGAACAGTGTCGGGAGTGGTGTTTTGATCAATAGGGCCAGAGGAAAATAGTACCACCACCCCTGAGTAGAAAACTGACCCATTAAATACGCCGTGTGGCCCACGCCGATATCCCAAAGCTGAGAGCGGAATGTCTGTAAATAGGGTTCGTAGCGAAAGCCGTACCCGGTCCAGAGGATCAACAGTGCTATAAAGCAGACCGAGCCATAGGTGGCGCCGAGGCCAATAGATTTTTCGGTGCCGAAGAGCCGGGTCAGATCACGGCGTTTCTGGGGTTGGCTAAAGAGCCAGAACCATCCCGTAGTGACGAGGAATGCCGGCAGGAGGATCAACGCTGATAGTTTGCTCATTAGCGCTAAACCCAAGGCCAGGCCGGCGATGAGCAGGTTCGTGTAGGATGGGCGGACTAGTAGACGGCGATAGGCCCAGGAAGAACAAAAAAACGTGACGGCTAGGGCGAAATCGGTATTGATCAGCGGCGCGTGGGCTAGCAGGTTGGGGGATAATGCCGCAAAAATCAGGGATAGGATCGCACCTGGATAGTTCGTTAGTTCTCTGCTCCAACTGTAGAGTGCCGAAAAGAGGAAGACGGTCAGTACTAAGGAGGTCACCCGGGTCCAGAAGAAGAAATGCTCGCCATCATAGCGATGATCGAGGAGTATAGCGTTGCCGCGTTTGGTATCGGCCGAGCGCAAGAATCCGCTATCGCGGACAAGGTCGCTGCGATAGCGCCAGCGATCCCAGTCGAGTGGATAGGCAAAAGAGGGAAGACTGTGTAAGTAAAAAGCTAACGGTGGGTGCGAACAGGATGCGGGCACATCCCAGCGCCCTGTTTTGAGCAAATAAGCCCCTAGTCCAATATAGCCGACTTCGTCCCAAGTAGGCGATTTGACCCAGGCGGTGTGAAAAAAGAGAGTAGAAAAAACGGCGAATAAAAGGCCCGGGACTAGGGAGCGGATAGTGTTGGACAAATGGTGTGCTATTCGTTGCTTGATTTGACCTCGAGTTCGGATAGATCGAAGTCCGGTTCGGGTACCGGTATGTCCTTACTTTCAATCTCGTGGCGAACCCGTTTGATTTCTGCGCGCAACCTTTCTACGCTATGAGTTAGGCTTTTTTGCTCATTGGCTAGGTTTACGACCAATTCTTCAAGCCGAACCCTTTCTTCTCGGGCATCGCGCAGTGCCATGGTCTTAATGGAGATCTGTTGTTTTACACGAAGTATTTTGCTCGAGCATAAATACTGAATGATCAAAGCGACACAGATACAAACAACCACAGCAACCCACCAAGACATGGCGTTTCCAGTCTGCCGATCAGCGGAAAATAAGCACCGGTAGTCGGGTTTTCGACTATTCCGCACTCAAGTTTAGGATAATTTTATAAATACTTTATTTCAATATATAATATAGTTGATGACGAAAGTCAACGAGGCCGATTACGCTGAGTATAGTGCTGCTCGATTGCAATATTTGCACCAGATCTTGAGGTTCGCTATATCTTCTATTCTCTTTCCGTTTCTTTTCCGTATTTGGGGTGATTGAAGATGATTTTGTCGATGGTACTAACCAAGAGATACGCTCTCATGCAGTTATTGTGGAGGGGCGAGAGGCCGACAGAATCCAATACGAATTTTGATCGATTCCGGGCAATTAACGGTGGTTGAGTTGGCCAAAGACGCGCTCTGGTCTATTTTGACGCGAGCGGATAAAACGCTTGCGTTGGTACTCGTCTTGGCTGCTGTGGGTTTGGTTTTACACGGGCGCTATGGTGCTGAGATTGGTGGCTTGCTCTTGGTCGAGTCGGTGGGTGCGGATCTGGCGACTCATGCTTTGAAAGACTATGGTATCCTGCGGATTACAGGGCCTCTGGGAGAAAGTCAAATCGAGATCGGCCCCAAGGGGGCGCGAATTGTCTCCGCGCCTTGTATGCACAAACTTTGCATGCGGCGAGGCTGGATAGTCCACCAGGGCGATCAGGCCATCTGTGTGCCCAATGGTCTGGTTTTGCGGATTGCCGGTATAGCACCGGTAGATGCGGTACTGCGCTGATGCTTAGACAATCGGGTGATATCGCTCGCTTGGGGCTCCTGGCGAGTGCGGCAATTGTGCTCTTCGTCTTTGAATCGCTGGCGCCTAGGCCTCTGCCATGGATGAAGTTGGGCTTGGGCAACTTGCCGGTCCTGGTTTCCCTATTCTGTTTTGGCAGTGGCCCGGCTCTTGCGGTGATTGTAATTAAACTTGTGGTTGGTGGTTTGCTCAGCGGTAGTTTTGCTGGTCCGGCTTTTGTGATTGGTGGTGGGGCCGGTTTGGTAAGTTGGTTGGTCATGGTTGTAGTCCGCCGCATTGGAGGAAAACTCTTCAGCGTCGTCGGGTTGAGTATTTGGGGTGCGTTGGCCCACCAACTCGGCCAACTGGTTCTCGCCTATGCTTATATCGGCCAATTCGGTCTTTTCGCCCTTTTGCCGCTCTCGTTGTTCAGTGCCTTGCTGAGTGGGGGATTGATTGGTCTTCTGGCCTGGTGGACTCTGGATCAATTGGGAAAGATCGGCTGGTTAGAACGGGCTTAGGGGCTAGTTGTGGAACCCGTGGAAACGAATGGGGGTCGCTGATCCTGCCGCATTTACCCGAGCAGATAGTGCTGCAAAGTCCCGAGGCGATCAAATGGTTTTTCGAAGATGCGCCGAGGGGTATGGACGTACCCTGGGAAGTCTGGGGCGAGCCACTTTGCTATTGGGCTGTTCTGATCTTCGCCCTCTATTTGATTGATTTCCTCAATGGTAATCCTGCGTCGCCGGTAGTCGGAGCGCGAGCGATTGATCTATCCTTTAGTTCAGTTGCCTCTGGAGATGGTTCAGGGCAAGAACAGAGGTGCGACGCTGTAGCCCTTCTTTAAAAAAAACCGAATGTGGACTGGTTTTGCCCTCCCGTCCTGGTTAGCTCTTGCAATGCCCTGCACGCCTTGCTCAATTTTATCCCCGCGAGCCAACTCGTATATTCGGCACCGATTTTCCACAATACCATCGGGTTGATCTTCGGCCTCAGTTTGCCTATGATGGGGTTCACGTACCTGATTAACCTGGAGATTGCCTTTAGTCTTGGTTTTTGAACGCCATGGCCAAATTAATTCGGGGCTCCTTGGGGATTCTGGGGATTGTGAGCAGTGAAAAGTTGGGTATTTACGGTGCATAGGGACAACCGATCCTGGCGCATCAAGGCCAGGGTGCGATGATCGTGCTGGTGATTTTCGCTTTGTGGGTCGGGCGAGAGCATTTGCGCGATATGCTACGCAAGTCATTTCGCGGCGACGATTGCATCGATGACAGCTTTGAGATGCCTTGCTACCGGGCTGCGGTTTTTACCTTGGCTAGCTAGTGTGACGGTGGTGACTATCTGGATGTGACAGGCCGGTTTACCGCTGTGGGTGGTTTTTTGACTCTGCTTATGGCAATTATTATCTTCGTTGGTCTGACCCGGATAGTGGTCGAGGGGAGGGATGGGACCGATGATCGCTTCGTCGGTCATAGCTTCGGCCGTGGGATCTACGGCGACCGGTTCGGTGGGGATGGTGGGAATGGCTTACTCTTGTGTGTGGTTGGCCGATATCCGTACTTTCGTTATGGCTTCTTGCGTCCGCTCTTTTGGTGTATGTTATTGGCTATCCTCGTCAGTTTGGCCGGATCCGTGGTTATGATTTTGTATTTGGCCTACGAGTACGGGGGCATCAATCTAAACGGGTGGTTTTTTGGTGGTGGAACTCGCGCCCCTTTTGATTATATTACCACCAAGCTGAATGTGCCGACTGGATTTAATCTCGATGGTTGGGTGCACGTGTGTGTGGGTGGGGGCATCATAGCCCTGTTCGTGCTGGCGCGGCAAGCTCTCTTTTGGTGGCCTTTGCATCCGATTGGTTCAGTATGGTTGATGGATCAACTTTGGTTTAGCATTTTTTAGCCTGGTTCGTCAAGTCGTTTGTGATGAAATACGGAGGCCCCAGGCTTTTCCGCCGGGCATGCCCCTTCTTTGTTGGGCATGATCCTGGGCCAGTTTTCCATCGCGGGAATCTGGCTGATCATCGATTTTTTTACGGGTATGATCGATAATGTGGTGTTCTGGATCTGAGAAAGGTTTTCATATGCCTGCGTTTGTGCTGTCGATCGCGCTGGGGTGGGCCCTGATTGGAGTAGTGCCAGCCGGGGCGGCTGTAGACTTCGAGGAGTTAGCGCGCACAGCATCGGTTGAGCGAGTGCGACAGAGCATGGACTACTTCGCTGGTTTGGGTTCCAGGGTTGCTGGTTATCCAGGGGCCGAAGAGGCAGCCCGGCATGTGCAGCAGCGCTTTGGTGAGATCGGTCTCCAGGGGATCACGGTCCACGAGTACGATGTCTCTATTCCAGTAGATAAGGGTGGATTCCTGAAGGTTGCTGTAAATGGGGAGCAAATACAGCTCTATGGTCTCTGGCCGAATCTGGTGAAAACATCGACCTTGCCCGATGGGGGAATCGACGGTCGGTTGATTGATGGTGGTGGTGGTGAGTATGCGGATATGGATGGCGTGGATGTCGAGGGGGCGGTCGTTTTAATGGACTTCAACTCGGGTGATTCCTGGCTCAATGCCGCCTATCTTGGCGCTAAGGCACTTGTTTTTATCGAACCCGATTCCACGGTCTACTTAGAAGCCGAAAAGAAATTTCTCACCATGCCGCTGGATATGCCCCGATTCTGGATCGATCGCCAGGCGGGTGAGCGCTTGCGCAGCCACTTGGCTTTAGCGGGCGAATTAGCGGTTCATCTCGAATATCGCATGGATTGGGAGCGGCGTCCGGCTTGGAATATTCTCGGTACTGTTCCCGGTTATGACCCCTTGATGAAAGAAGATGTAATTGTCCTAGAGGGCTACTACGATGCGATGTCGGTGGTACCGGCTTTGGCCCCTGGGGCCGAACAGGCTTCTAGTGTCACGGCGTTGATTGAATTGGCGCGCTATTTCCAGAACCATCCACCGGCGCGGACGGTTGTTTTCCTCGCTACCTCGGCTCATCATCTAGGCCTGCGCGGCGTTGATGATTTTATACAGCGCTATTTGCGCAAGGAAGATCCCTTTATCGACCATATGCTGGTGCGGCGGGTGGTAGAAGCCGCGTTGGCGCGGAATATGATTGTTAAAGACGGGGTAATCTATTCGATTGGTGAGGAGGAGTTTGGTGGTAAGGAGGCCTTGGTGCGCAGCGTTGCTGAGGGCGAGGCAGGCTTGGTTGCGCAGATTGCCGATGCCGCTCTTTCCGAAGGGCTGATCCGCAGCGAAGGCGGTCAGTTGCAACTTGCTGACGAGCGTTTCGAGAATCGCGACCAATTAGTTGATGAATTGCGCGACGACGACGATTTGCGGCTGGCCCTCTATAAGGGTTGGGTCGATCCGAAGGTCGATTCGATCGCGGTCAAGCTTTTTATCAGCCTCGATCTTTCATCGCAGACCGATGAATTGGGCGTGTGGAACAGCAATACCAGTTTTTACTATAAGCGCTATTTCGCACCTTTTGGTAAGAACTTCATGTCCTATGCGCGCCAGATCAGCCGCGAGTTAGACTATCAGCGCCGTGACGTATTGGTCAACGGTATTAGCCCCGAGGGGGGAATGAGCTGGCAGACCTTCGTGCCTGGTGAGATATCGGTTAATAGCGAACTGGTGCTGACTACGGGGACTCCGGCCTTGGCCTTTGTCACCGTCAACGATGCGCGCTTTCTCGTCGATACGCCTCTCGATCGGGTAGGGACGGTCAACTATGGGAATCTTGCCAAGCAGATCCGGGTGCTTGCGGGGATGTTCCACATGGCTTTCGAAGATCCGGAGCTCTTTCCCGATTTCAAGATGCGATTGCGCGATAACTTGCGCTCGCTGCGCGGACGGACGATGGTCTTTCCTCGCCGCAGTATCATCCCCGATTTGCCGCGGACGGATGCGGTGGCAGTCGTGCGCAACGGAAAGAAAAAGTCGTACAAGGGCGTGCGGGGCGAATACTACGAAGTGGTCGATGGCAAGGGAGACTTCTACGTCAATCGGGTACGGGTCAACAATGTTCAGATCGAGGGATACTATATAGATCCGATCACTGGTCGGATTTCTTATGCTCCCGATCGGGGCGTCCAGGGCGATGAAGTCTACCCGATGAAGGTCGCAATGGATTGGCGCGACAAAGAGTGGATGGTGATCCTCTTTCCCTGTGTGGCCTACAATTTCTTTGATATTGTCGATCCGCGCTACCTGACCAAGCTGGCCAACGTCCAGGTCTTCGACGAAACCAATGGTGCCCCGGTGGAATACGGGTATACCATAGGCGAAGGGCCCTCGGCGTTGAACGAACCCGTCGGAGTGGTGTTTGCGCGACCGGGCTCGAGGGTCAAGATGGGTTTTGGTGCTGGGATTATGGGGTTTCGCTCGCTGCTGCTCAACTCTACCAGTATAACCGACAAGGAGAAGGCAGAAGGGGAGGGTTTTGAGATCCGGCCTGGTACTTCCTTCGCGCGCACGACTTTTCAGGCCGCACAGGATATGTGGAATCTCGACGAGTCGCGGATTCGGGAACTGAGAAGTTTCGCTATCGAAAATCAGCGTCTAAATAATCTCCACGATCGGGCCAAGTCCGAGCTTGATTTAGCCGAAGCAGCCAAGTCCGAGCTGCGCTGGAGCGATTTCGTGCGTCATACACGCGCTGCCTTCGGCTTGGAATCGCGCGCTTATCCGGATGTTCGATCGACGCAGGACGATGTTATCCAGGGCATTATATTCTTCATGGCCTTAGTCTTACCCTGTGCCTTTTTCACCGAGCGGTTGCTCTTTACT
>JACLAC010018736.1_pt1 | contig 14792 bp, 20 predicted proteins | sample 8027881 | NCBI WGS metagenome assembly JACLAC01 (sample SAMN15725517, study PRJNA655200) | protist metagenome | isolation source: fluorescence activated cell sorting (FACS) single amplified genomes of... | place: Spain: Blaines Bay Microbial Observatory, Mediterranean Sea | collected 2016-01-19 | reverse complement strand
CAGCAGCAGCAGCAGCCGAAACCGAAGCCGAAACCGAAGCAGGAGGACGCGTTCGACGTCCTCCGGCAGACGGCGCGCAAGGGTGGGAGACGTCGCCCGTCCACCCTCTCGGCGGCACTGATGGCAGCAACAGCTAAGAAATAGATACAACAAATAAATAAATAAATAAATGGATACTGATACACACAAAAGTACCATGGCATATCGTCGTTCGTACATACGAAGTACATACTATGTATGTAGTGCTATGCATACAGTACTAAGTACTAATTATCAAAGGCGATGGCAAACGTCGCTAGGGTGAGGTTCATTTTTTTTTCACACCCACAAACCCTCAACATAGTGCATTTCCGGCCCGACCGCCCACTGCCGCCCACTGCCTAACTAGTACGTCACTGAAGCCTGCCCGCGACCATTAATTCACTGACGCTTCATGCTTCGCGTCAGTTTCCGATCCAAAACCAACGAACTTATGCATAGTACCTACTAGAGTACGACTACTCCTTATAGTAGCTAGTACCATGGTATACTTGGTAATATACTAGTAGTAGCTTCCTTAGTACCTACTAGTACATGCATGTACTAAGCACGTACTTCAGTACCCGTCGTCACTTTCGGACTCCTCCTCGCTCGAGCCAGACTCAGTCTCTTCGCTGCCGCTCGAGGAAGACGAGCTGCTGCTGCTGCTGGCGGCAGCGGCCTTGCGGCCTCGCCCTCTCCCACCGCGGCCGCGGCCCCTCTTGCTTGCTTGCGTGCCGCCGCGACCGGATCCTCGGTCCGTCAAGTGGGATTGATTCATGGATGAGTGCCTTTTCAAGTAGAGATAAAAGTACAACAATACAAAAGTAAAAAAAAAAGTGAAAAAGTTAGTTGACTGACTGACGGACCCCGACCACGAGCAGCACCCTTCTTGCTGCCTCGGCCGCCGCCGCGGGCACCGCGGCCGCCTTTGCCTTTGCCTTTGCCCCCGCGGGCGGCCGACGCTCCTGCGCGGGGCTGGACCGGACGCGGGCGATTTCTGCCAGGGCCGTTGGCATACCACGCCTTCAGGCGCTCTTCATTCTTGGTCCGTCAGGTGTGATGCATGGTGCATGGTTGAGTTTCTTTTTTTAAGTACAGCCCTTAGGGAAAAAAAAAAACGACAATGACAGACACATCATCTTCGTGAAAAACAGTGAAACGTTGGCTGACGGACCTCTTTGCGCGACTGCTCTTGGTAGATCTTTTTGTCCTCCACAGACAGCATGCGCCACTCGTCGCCGAGAAGCTTCGATATCTGCGATGGAGCCTTGCCGACGTGCTCCTTCTGCTCCATCAACTTGCGGCGGTTTACGCGGCAGAACATGAGGAACTGGGTCCATCAAGTGCGATTCATGGGTGAGTAAGTGAGTGAGTGAGTGAGTGAGTGAGTGAGTGAGTATCATCGATTATTGTCTTGTGCAGTACAGTCACAAAGTACGTGAGTAAAAACAGTCAATTACAATCGTGATCAAACATGAAGAGGGTAATTGACTGACTGAGTGCCTGACTGACTGAGTGCCTGACTGACTGAGTGCCTTACTGACTGAGTGCCTTACTGACTGAGTGACTAACGGAGCGCCTGACTGAGTGACGAACTGACTGACCTGATTGATCGGCTTTGGCGGCCCTTCCGGCTTGTCGGAGTGTGACGCGGAGCGGCCTCTCTTTTTCGACCCCAGAGGCGACGATTTCTTTCTGGGTCCGTCAAGTGGGATTCATGCATTAGTGTATTTTTAGTACAGTAAAAAGTACAACAATACAAAAGTGAAAAAAGAAAAAAGAAGAGAAAAGTTGACTGACTGACGGACCTGAGCTCCGCAGCGGCCGCTTTCGCCGCGCCCTTGTCGCACTTCTCTGCGTGCGTGAGCAATTTCTTACGCCCGACACGGGCACCGCAGTAGCCGCAGACAACGCACCGCTCGTGCGGAGCGTCCCACTGGGTTCGGTTATAGAGCTCATTGTGGAAGAAGTATTGACCCGTCCTCTCGTCAAAATACGCCGTCCACGAACGCTTCGTGGCTGAGGTTGTCACGTCGGCAACGTCGAAGAGCTGCGCCGGGAGAGCCTCCGCAGAGAGCTCGAGCACTCCGTCGGGCCGGCCGCTCTCGATGACGCCTCCATTGCCGACTTCCCTCAAGATTTTCTCCAACACGGCGTCACTTATTTTAGGACGAGCTGGGGGACAGGGCGGTGGCATCGACGCGGCGGCGGCGGCGCCAGCAGCGCTTTCTTCGCCGCCATCCACATCCATTTGATTCGCAGAAGAAGGAGAGGAGGAGGAGGAAGAAGAAGAAGAAGAAGACGGAGAAGAAGATGATGATGAAGAAGAAGAAGAAGAAGATGATGATGATGATGAGGAGGAGGAGGCGGCGGCGTCCGCGGCACCATCACTCGCCGCCGCCGCCGCCGCCGCCGCCTTAGCAGCCTTCTCACGGAGCTCGCCCAGCCTGGCGAGAGGCTCGGGAAATTTGAGCTTGTGCCGCAGCAGCCACGCCTTGGGATGGTCTCCATCCGCGTTCCCCCGCACAAATATCTGGTAGCGGCACAAAGGGTCTCGAAGGGCGTCCTCCGGGTGTGGTATCTCGCAGCTACACCCCACCGGAGCGTGCACGCCAAAGAGCAAGTCGTCTCCAAAGGTGTCGAGCTTACAAATGCTCGCCGCGGGAATGTAGCTCTTCGCTTTCACCTCGGGCCTCATGGAGTAGCCCTTGAGTGTGACCTGCATGTAGTAGATCCACCGATCGATGACGGCGTCCTGCTCCTGCAACTCGCACGTGACCTTGGTCCGTAAAGTAAATTTATGGATTAGTGCCTTTTTAAGTAGAGATAAAAGTACAAAAATACAAAAATTAAAAAAATTGCAAAAGTTGACTGACTGACTTTCTCGAGAATGCGGTTCTCGCGCATCCTGGGCAGCGCCAGAGAAAACGGGTCGTTCCACCGCACGCTGATTCTGTAGTCCTCTGGTGCATCTGTCTCGCCCCCGGACAGCGTGACGACGTTGATAGACTCAAGGTAGGTCATCACGGTGAGGAGGCGGTTCGAGGACACGCCGAGCTCTTCCGCGAGTTCGTCCAAGTCGGCCGTCTTGGTTGGTCCGTCAAGTGGATTTATGGATTAGTGCCTTTTTAAGCACAGATAAAAGTACAAAAATACGAAAATGAAAAAAAAGTGAAAAAGTTGACTTGACTGACCATGTTCGACGGGTTCGGGTTCTGTTGGCTGCTGCTGCTCTGGAGGTGGTGGTTATTGTTGTTCTGGTGGGGCAACGACATATGCTTCTTCTCGATCGCGGCCTTGAACCGCGTGATGAGCGTTGCGGTGTCGCTGTCGACGGCCACCGGGAGCGGATTGTGAGACCGCATCACAGCAAGCTGCTCCTCTTTCTCGGTAAGTATTTTCTGCTGCGCCTCCACCGCCGCCTGGCGTGCCTGCTCTTGTTGCGCCTGGTACTGCTGCTGCTGCTGAAGGTGCTGCTGCTGCATCTTCTGCTGCTGCTGAAGGTACTGCTGCTGCTGCATTTGCTGCTGCTGAGCTTGCCACTGCTGCTGCTGCTGCCCTTGCCACTGCTGCTGGTGAGGATTTCCATATTGATTTTGCATCTTGAGTCGTCGTGTGTCGTCGGTCGGTATGGTGGCAGGCGGGTAGGCGCGCGTGCGGATAAGCGGGCGGATGAAGGGCTACCGGTGTCTGTCGGTGTCTGTCGGTGTCGCGTGCCGCCTCGCTGCTCACGGGCTTGTGCGAGAAGGTTGCGGGGAGGGCTCGCGCGTCAAAAGAGGATGCGAGAGGTTGTGAAGTGGAAAGTGGACGGCGTGAAGGGGTGAAGGGCGAAGGGAACAACAGCCTCTCCCCCTCTCGGGGTTGGAGGTTGATGGTTGGCAGCTCAAGAAATTGGCGAATTTGGAAATTTCACGTAGTTGCATCGGCGGTTCTCTATGCATACTAGTAGTAACTAAGCATACATACAGAGTCTAGTACAAAAATGAGATACGAGTAGCCAGCAGCAGCCAGCAGCAAGCAGCTTAAAAAGTAAAATGGCTGAACATTCCATGGCACCAAGAGCAGCAGCGGGGGCAGGAGGAGGAGGAGCATCAGCGTCAACAGCAGCGACAGATCCAGCTCCTCATTGGCGTGTGTGGCAGGCGGCGCGTTCGCTTCGCGCATCTGAATTGCTCTCTTCCGAAGCAGGCCGTGCGCGGTACGGCCGCTTAATCACCGAATGCATGCACGTCTTGAGAGAGTGGGGCCGCCGCTGGGCCGGGCTGCCAGAGTGGCGGTCGTTTCTGAACAAGCCTGCCTTCACGCACGAAGTCGAGGAGTGCCTCGTCGCGCTCGAGGCACTGCTATCGTGGCTCGACGCGGCTGCCTCTGGTTCGCCGCCGCTGTCGAACCTGACGGTCGTCGACGTATGCTGCGGAAAAGGGACATTCTCAATGCTTCTGGCTTACCTCTGCGCCCGGCCGGCAGCAGTTTCCCCCCAGCTCAAGCAGGTCACGCGCATCCTCATGGTGGACAAGATGAGCAGCGATTCCAAAGTCAACTGGCACCACATCGCCGCGGCAAATGCAGACACCGCCGTCAACGTTCCTGTCGAAGCCATCGGGAGCTGCAATATCCACGACGCGTCATTCGCCGCGCGGCTGCGCGCTCTGGTCAGTCACTCTATAGTCGTCAACTTTTCACTTTTGTTTTATTTCCACTTTTTCCGTCCATCGATTTTGCAGTAATGGTTGTGCTCGTTACTGCACGTCACGTAAAAAAAGGCACTCATCCATGAATTCCACTTGACGGACCGTACCAAACCAGCCCGGACATGTCGCTCTGGTCGGCATTCACCTGTGCAAAAACCTCTCTCCGCGCGTGGTCGGCTGCTTCAACACTCTCGGCCCGTCCAAGGTCCGTCCGTCAACGTTTCACTGTTTGTTTCCACTGTTGTGTATATGGTCGTGTTATTATTAATTATATCTGTCCTAAAATACGACACTCATCCATGAATCAATCCCACTTGACGGACGCAGGCTCGCTTCCTCTGTCTCGCGCCCTGCTGCTTGCCGCGCTTAGCACGAAAGAAGAAGGACATTCGCGTCGCTCTCTATGAGACGGGACTGCAGCGGGAAGCGCGGCTTGCCGCCACAGCGAGACGAAATGTGGTGTGCAAAAGGGTGCAGGTCAGTCAGTCAACTTTTTCAATTTATTTAATGTTTGTATTTTTGTACTTTTATCTGTACTTAAAAAGGCACTAATTCATAAATTCACTTGACGGACCCAGATGTGCCTGCAGTGCGGCGAGAGCAGCCACCTCGTACGCGACTGCCCCCAGCTCAGCGGAGTGGAATGTTAGTCGGTCAATGTCTCACGTGCACTACTAAGTACGGTAGTTTTATCTTTTACTGTACTAGTACACAACACGCACTCATAATATAAGAACAAGAAGACACTCATCCATCCATGAATTCCACTTGATGGCACCAGGCCCTGTCGAACGAAATCGGCTGGTACGAAAAGCTGTAGCTGATGCGCCCTGCTGGCGTTGCGGCGTTCGGGGTCAGTCAGTCAGTCAGTCAGTCAGTCAGTCAGTCAATTTCACACCATTTTTCATGTTTTTTTTCATCCTTGTTGCTTATCTCTGTGCATTACATTTATCGCTTTTCATTCATTTCATTCATTATTTGAAAAAATAAGATGATGCATAATATACTCTCTAGAACTGCCAAAGTATACAGAGCAGTAAAAGAAAGACACTCATCCATGAATCCCACTTGACGCACCGAGGTCATCAAAAGTCCAGTTGTCCGGCTGCCAAGAGCCGCCCACCGCTTCCGGTCGCTCCAACTGTCTGCATTGACATGGCTCGGGTGAAGGAGGCTGGCTCGCCCTTTGATGTATATTGCACGGCGCTCGTAGAGACGGTGCAGGTGGGAGAAGGGCGGGCAGAAGCAGGGGTGAAGGCAGGGGTGGAACTTCGGGTTGTAACCCTTCCGGGGAATGCAACGCACAGGGATGAACGCAATTGGAATCAGGAAAGGAAGTGTTCGTGGATCTTCTGCAGACGATAAAGAAATGCTGAAGTAGTAGAATGGCAGACGCCGACAGAAGTTAAGCTAAACGTGGGTGGAAGAAGCCCTATTGTTGCTCCCTCTTCCTCTCACCACCACCACCACCACCACCACCACATTACCAATTTCATACAATGAGTCAGATCACACATTTTCTTTGACCAATTCATGCTTATAATTTACAGTAACAAACAACTCCACGGCTCGATCCGCTTAACATTCTGCACTCTGCACAGGTCTACTCGTTTGTCACCGATGTGCTCGAGCGAGCTTCCTCTTCACCTCCTGCTGCCGCGCGGTCGCCTTCTCGGCAGCGGCCCGCTTCGCTTCCTCGATGACTGGCTTGTGGATTGCGAAGCCTTGCAAGCACCGGTTCGAGCACAGATTCACCCAGTGCTCCTGCTGCCCCGCAGACGGACCTTCCCACAAGTACGGCTGGACTATTGGGTGCGTCCATATCCCTTCGCAGTACTCGCCGCAGTGCCGCTCGACGAGGAGCGATCCCTCCATCGCCGCGCGGCACCCGAAGAGGCACGCCGCCCGCTCCTCCTTCGGAAAGGCGTCTTCCTCCGCGCCAGCGCCGGCGCCGGAGGTGTCCTTCGGCGGCATCAGGTCCGCGCACACCACCTCGGAGCACACGACCCACGACTCCGAGTAGTTGTTGGGCCGCCTCTCCGTCGCGTCGTGCCGCGTCGGCATCGGCGCTCTGAGAGCGGATTCAGGAGTGGCCGGCGCGACAAGGTTGCCCTGGCCGTCGAGCTCGGGCCGGGCAGGGTTAGAGGACATTCTCGGGAGGTTGCCCGTCTCAACGTACGGGTCGGAGCCCTCGGGAGCGAGAGGCAGCGCGGCCAGCGGGAGGAGGAGAGAGAGGAGGAGGAGGAGGGGGGGGGATCGGGAGGAGCGAAGAGATCGAAGGTGAGGCGGCATTTTCATTTTTTAATTTCGAAATTTGATACAGCTCGGTATATTTGTAATTTTGTAATTTTGTAATTTTGTAATTTTGTAATTTTGTATTATACCGCCCTACATGTAAAGAGGGTTTCCCACCTCTGACAGAGCACGTCGCTCGTCCCTGCTGCTCTCGAGCTCGGCGAACTGCGATCTGAAGAGGGTAAAATATGGAGGAGAAAATGCCGAAGGTGTGGAAGAAGCTGGACAAGCGATTCCGCTCGCTGCTGTTGGACGAGCCAGAGCCGTCGACCCTCGGCATCGTGATGGAGATGCTCAGCGTCGGCGAGCACGTCACAATGTGGCACATCTCTATGCGGCACGATTGCAAGAGGGAGGAGAGGGGCAAGCCGTGGATGGACTTTTTGACGAAGGAGGGGTTCGAGATGCCCGAGGCGGTGCGTGGGCACTCGGGCAAGGCCTCCTGCCGTCGAAGAAGGAAGCACGCATCGTTGCGGCGGCGGCGTGGAACGTGGGCATCCTCAAACATCTCTGCCCGGAGGACGGCGACCTGAAGGACGTGTACATTGCAATGGCGGCGGCTCTCTTCGGCCAGCTGCGCGTCCTGCGGTTCCTGGAGGGTCGTGGATTTCCCCAACCCCTGGACGAGAAGGTGCTCGAGGAGGCTGCAGCGGGCGGTCACCTCGAGACGTTGCAGTGGCTGAGGGCGCAGGAGCCGCCGTGCCCGTGGGGTTGGCAAGCGACCAGGTCTGCTGCACGGGGTGGCCACCTCGAGACGCTGCAGTGGCTGAGGGCGCAGGAGCCGCCGTGCCCGTGGAGTAGGTGGACGAGCATGAGTGCTGCACGGGGCGGCCACCTCGAGACGCTGCAGTGGCTGAGGGCGCAGGAGCCGCCGTGCCCGTGGGATTATTTTGCGACCGGGGCTGCTGCAGAGCGCGGCGACCTCGAGATGCTGCAGTGGATGAGGGCGCAGGAGCCGCCGTGCCCGTGGGAAGAGTGGGTGACTAGGGGTGCTGCAACGGGCGGCAAGCTCGAGACAATGCAGTGGCTGAGGGCCCAGGAGCCGCCCTGCCCTTGGAATACGTGGGCGACCCAGTATGCTGCAGAGCGCGGTGACCTCGAGATGCTGCAGTGGCTGAGGGCGCAGGAGCCGCCGTGCCCGTGGAGTGAGGAGACAACCAGGGAAGCTGCAAGGGGCGGCCACCTCGTGACGCTGCAGTGGCTGAGGGCGCAGGAGCTGCCGAGCCTGTGGGATGAGGATGCGACCACGGCTGCTGCAAAGGGCGGCCACCTCGAGACGCTACAGTGGCTGAGGGTGCAGGATCCGCCGTGTCGGTGGGACGCGGGTGCGACCACGGCTGCTGCAGGGGGCGGCCACCTCGAGACGCTGCAGTGGCTGAGGGCGCAGGAGCCGCCGTGCCCGTGGGATGAGGAGGCGATTAATCTTGCCCAAGACAATGGCCATGATGAAGTGCTCGCCTACCTCCGCGCTAACGGCGCCCCCGAGCCTTTGCTTGCATGGTAGGTAGGCTACTAGTATTCTTCTTCTGAAATTCTGTAATTCGGGGCGCCCACAAATTTACAAATTACAAATTTACAAATTTATGAGGAGAATTATGATTGGTCTCTCTTGAATTTCGAAATTCGGAATTTCATGCGAGGTCTACTACATAGTAGAAACTGTGCGAAATGTACGCTCCGATCCCTATCAAAACTACTCTACGAAAACGTGAGCGAGCCAGTGTTCGCCGTCGTCTCGGCCTTGTGGTCTTCTCTCCCTTCCCCTCCCCTCCCCCCTCCCCTCTCGTCCTTGGCGCGCCCGATCCCTTACCTTCCTACCTACAACTATGACTCGTGGAAAGCCGTCTGGAATCCGTGCCGCCCGCAAGCTGCGCGTGCACCGCCGCCGCCAGCGCTGGGCCAACAAGGAGTACAACAAGTCGCACTCCATCACTGCCATGAAGGCCAACCCGCTTGGTGGCGCCTCCATGTCCAAAGGCATCGTGATCGAGAAGCTGTAAGTTAAGGCTGCACTTTGCTGCCACCGACTGCCTGAACACGGGCGCTCGGCAAACATGTTCACCTGTTCATCTGCATGCTGCTGTTGCTGTTGCTGCATGTTGCTGTTGCTGCATGTTGCTGCATGTTGCTGCATGTTGCTGCTGCTGCTGCTGCTGCTGCTGCATCGCTCCCATTCTCCTGCTTCGTCTCTTGCCGCTGCTGCTGCGCTAGCTGCCGCTGCCGCCGCTGCCGGTCGTGCCCCTGCTGCCGGTCCTGCTTTGGTTTCTCCGCTGCCGCCTCTTTGTGCCCGTCTGCTCTCCGACGTGCGCGTCGGAGTTCGCCACGCGCTCCCTCACCAGGTCCCTCGGATGGATGCATCGTCCGTCCTGCGTGGCAGCGCGCGTGCGTGGCTTTTCGCACGGGACGCGGACCACGGACCAGAGCCGGTTTGTTCTTCCTTCGCCGGCCGGGGCGGTGACGCAGACTGGCAGGCAGATGGCAGCGTGCACTGTTCGTTCGCGAATTGTGCGGTGTGCTACCGATCACGTCTGCGCACCAGCAGCTATCTGACGTGCATCAGTCTTCAGCGGGCCGCGAAACAGCGAGGAGGTCGTCCCTCCCTGTTGGACGAGCGAGCGATGACGAGCGGTCTCGGCGCATGCCTGTGTGGCGCCGGCCGACGATGGCTCAAGCAAGCACCGCTGTCAACCGGGAAGGGAGGGAGTGTGAGGCAAGAGGCAAAGCGGCAAGCGGCACACGGCACGCGCTGGTTGGGTTGGTTGGGTTGGGTGCTTCTTTCGCCCCGCCACGCCGCTCCGAAGCAGTCGCTGCTTCTCTCCTCTCCTCTCCTCTCCTCTCCTCTCCCTCTCCCTCTCCCTCTCCCTCTCCCTCTCCCCTATGCGCGCACTGCTGCTGATGCTGTCCGTGCTGCGGATATAGATAGATGCTGCTTCCAGTGCTCATGCGTCTCCCTCTCCCCGTTTTTGTTCTCGTCTCGTCTCGCAACGTATTGCCTCGTCGTCACCGACTGAACCGTGAACCGTGAACTTACCCTCCCATTTACTTACTCACTCACCTACCTACCTACCTACCCCGCTCGACTGCAAACCCTCACAGTGGCATCGAGGCCAAGCAGCCGAACTCTGCCATCCGCAAGTGCTGCCGCGTCCAGCTGATCAAGAATGGCAAGAAGATCGCCGCCTTCGTCCCCCGCGACGGTTGCCTCAACTACGTCGACGAAAACGACGAGGTGCTCATCGCCGGTTTCGGCCGCTCCGGCCACGCCGTTGGTGACATCCCGGGTGTCCGTTTCAAGGTGGTGAAGGTCTCTGGCGTCTCCCTCCTCGCCCTCTACCGCGAGAAGAAGGAGAAGCCGCGTTCTTAAACGTGGAGCTCACACTCCAACGCCTCTGGTAGACGTACACATATCAGAACCCAACGATCGGGGCAGACTGCTCGTGTGCAGGAGTCAGCCAGCCGCTGGTTCATTCAACTCGGAGGCTGCTTATTAAGGTCGCTGCCCTGCCTAGCTGCTGCGCGCTCATTCGCTTATGCGCCTCGGGCGAGAAGTAGTATAGTAGCACAGTGGGCTATGCATGCTGAAGAGGAACCTGTATCTGTCTGTGGAATGCACGCGGGAACATGCTCTGATTAATACCGCAATAAAAGGAAGGTGCGGAACACTACAAAGGAGGGAGATTTTCCATTCAACGAGTCATGTAGCTAACGTACTAGTACTACATAGTATGCATCATAGGGACCCAGATGTAGTACTGTATATATTGTTTGTTCCATCCCTTCTACTCGTGACTCGTGACGGGTCTGTCATTCTGCCTTCCCTTCTTCGTCCATTACAAACCCCAAGCTCTTGTACAGTGCGATCGCGGGCTCCCTGCCCGTCGCCTCGGTCCGTCAAGTATGATTGATTCATATGGATCAGTGTCATTGAAAATAAGAACATAACAGTATGCAGTACACGCATTTCAAAACGCGAAAAAACACGGGGGGGGCATGATTGACTGACGGACTGTCTGACTGACTGACCTCGGTCCGCAACACGACCTTCTGGAATCCTCTCTCTTGGGCGCGTTTCAAAACCAGCAGCGCCAGCGTCCGAGCAATCCCCTTGCGACGGTGGGCGGGATCCACACCGAGCCAGTGCAGCCGCGCCGTCGTCTTGTCGGCGGGATCGTCCTGCCACAGCATGCAGGTGCCCGCGCACTTGCTCCGCGTCGTGATGAAGAAGATTCCCTCGGGATCGAACTGCGGCTTTGACGGGCCAAACTCCTCCGTGAATCGAGCCGTTGTCCAGCCGTCCGCGAACGGAGAGCCGAACGCTTTTTGGATGCACCCCAGCCACGTGCCGGGAAGGACAGTCGGGTCGCCCTCCCACTTCCAGATCTCGTAGTACATCGGGGCCTTTGGCTCGGGAAGCTCGAGCGCCGGCAGCGACGGCAGCGTCATCGATACCTTCGCCTCCATTTTTGAACTAATAAGTTGTTTTATATTCACTCCAACGAGCCACGAGCTACTATTATAATACCATAGATTATGGTACGAGCTACGAGTGCCAAAATTATTATTACCAAGAGCGCACATTTGAATTTCGGCACATTTCGCCCAAACATTCAGTCAAAACTCCTCTGCCAAACGAACGAAGAGTGTAACTCTCCAAAATTCAAAAAGACTGAAAAGAGCTCGCATTAGGCACGTAGAATGGCGAGCCAGGAGGAAGCCTTCCTCGGAGGCCCTCTCCTCGATGACGAATACGACTGGGGCGACGGCTCCTCCGACGCAGCCGTCCTCGGCGACATCGACGCCAAGACGGAGGACGGCGACAAGTACGCGCTGACCCATTTCGGGGACGGCACGGACAAGCAGCTGGCAACCGCTGCGGGAGGCTCCTCCGGCTCGCCTCGGCGTATCCGCGACAGGTGCGCTTCTGCCCTGATCATGACCGACAACCGGAAAGAAGCCGAGGCGCAGCTGCTCGCATTCTATCGCGAGCGCGTGAAAGCGTTCGAGAGCGAGCGGGAGGACGTCAACAAGCGGTTGGCAGAGATGGAAATATCCACAAAAGAGATGCACCGTGTCGAGTGGGACCTCCGCATTCGCCGCGAGGAGGTAGGCGAGCTGCAGCGGGCGCTGAGTGACTCACACCTCTACTTGCATGAGGAGCGCCAGCTGGTCCTCAAGATGCAGGCCGAGACAGATCGACTCAAGGTTCACCAGCTGGAAGACCGCCAGCGGATTCAGCAGCTGCTTGCCATGACGGGATCGAGCTCGGCACGTGGACGTCGAGGAGGAGGAGGAGGGTCAGTTAGTCAGTCAACCTTCTTTCATTTTTTTTCATTTTTGTATTGTTGTACTTTTATCTGTACTTAAAAAGGCACTAATCCATAAATCCACTTGACGGACCAAGAGGTCAGCAGGAGGTGACTTACTTCAAGGATTGCCGCGGCGGCACAGCCGGCGACACCGCCGCCGGCGACGCCACCGCAAATTCATCATCATCATCATCATCTTCTTCTTCTTCTTCTTCTTCCCCGCCACGCTCTCTTACCGGCTACCGCGGCCAAGGCAGAGGGAAAAAGAAGGGAGGCCCTGCGCAAAATATGAGCCTCGGCAACGCGACTGGCCTCGGCGGCGCCACACTCGTTCGTTTTCCCGGGCACGACGCCCAGGAGGGCAATCGCGGCACTTACCGGCCCAACGAGCAGTTAGATGCCCTGCGCGCGCACATTTCAGCGCTGGAGCGGCAGCTGAAGCAAGAGCGAAGCCAGGTCAGTCCATCAGTCCGTCCGTCCGTCCGTCAGTCCATTACGAGTCAGTCAGTCAGTCAGTCAGTCAGTCAGTCAGTCCATCGCTCACTTTTTTTACTCGACACGATCTTCGTCATCGTGCGGTACAACATGTATGCCTACTCAGTACTGTGCGTAAAAAGAAACTAACTAACGAACGAACGAACGAATCCATATGAATCGCACTCGACGGATGCACAGCACGCAGAGACGGTGGCGGCGCTGAAGGAGGATCGGCGCGTTCTCATGGAAGAAGAGCGATTACGCGTCAAGCAGGAACGGGCTGCTAGCGCGGAATGGCAGCAGAAGCGGGAGGAAGCTGACCTCAAGGCCATCGCGGTTACAAAGGACTACTTGGAGCTTCGGGTCAGTCAGTCAGTCAGTCAGTCAGTCAGTCAGTCAGTCAATTTTTCACTTTCTCTCTGGCATGTTTTACGACAAGATTTGTACTAGTACTAGTATTGTTGTACTTCATTAGATAGATACTCAATCCGTGAATCACACTTGACGGACCCAGCATAATGCGCAGGTGAGGCAGCGTATCATGAAGGAAGAGGTCTCCCGGGTGATGGCCATCAACGCACGAATCGCCGCAGAGCTCAAGGCCGTGCGGCAGGGCGCCCTCGCCGAGACGGAGGAAGTGCGGAAAGGCGCCGCGGAGGAGGCGGAAGAGGTCAGTCAGCCAGTCAGTCAGCCAGCCAGCCAGCCAGCCAGCCAGCCAGTCAGTCAGTCAGTCAGTCAGTCAGTACATCGCTCACTTTGTTTTGGGCTCGAGCTTTTATTCTTATTATTTTTTATTATAATAAGTATTGTGCGAAGTACGAACTGTTGTTACACTGAAATGTACAAGACACGCACTAACGAATCAATGAATCTCACTTGACGGACCCAGTACTCCGCCTTCTACCGCGCGCAGGCGGAGGCGCGGGAGCGCGACCTGCTCGGCCTGAAGGATCGGTACGCGATGATGGTTGCAAAGTACCAGGCGCGGGAGAAAAAGTTGCGCCAGATTGCAGTGCACGAGAAGAAGAAATGCCGGAAGCTGCAGCGGCGGCGCGCGTTTGATTTAGAAGGGCACCGCACCGACCTGGCAATGCTCCGGAAGCAGGTCAGTCAAGTCAAACTTTTCTCTTCTTTTTTCATGTTAATTGTTTTTACTTTTATCGGTACTTATTTATACACTAATCCATAAATCCACTTAACGGACCCAGCTTGTCTCTTTGGAGAAGCAGTGGCTGCACGGAGAGCTTCCCAAGGGCCCAACAGAACGATCCATGATACGGGCCGCGCTGGCGATGGTGCAGAAAAATGCACGGGCCGCGTCCAGGAGCGGCGGCGGCGCTGCTGGTGGTGGGCGCGGCGTGAAGAGTCGCGCGGCTGCAAAGAGGGGAAAGCGCGAACGAGCAATGCGGTATGCGTACCGGCACCAGGGCGAGTACAAGGACAGGGACAGTAGAGGCGACTATGACGACTCGCGCTTTCTTGAACCGCGCGCCGGCCAGTATGACGACTTTGCGGGCGGTGATTATGATGATGATGATGATGACGATGATGATGATGATGATGAGTGCTACATCCCAGAAATGGACGAGGAGGGTCGCCTGGAAAGCGACGACGACGACGATGTCGACGGGGCTGGAAATGAGGATGAAGACAACGCCGACATGGATCGCTTCGACAAGGTCCGTCAGTCAGTCAACTTTTCACTTTGTTTTTCACTTTTTGTATTGTTTTAACTTATATCTGTACTTAAAAAGACACTAACTAATCAATCCATGAATCCCACTTGACGGACCAAGCTGCTCGATGCGAAGGTCGGCAGCGGCATGAGCAGCAGCAGCAGCCACGACGGCGAGCACGTGCCACTCGGCGGCGGCGCCGCCTCTGACTACCGCGGTTACTCCTACGATGATTACATGGCCGCGCAGAGAGATGGCGCGGAGCCTGCGACTGAAGGAATGCTGCGACCGGCATCGCGGAGGGGCGGCCGGCGTCCTGGCGGCAA
>JACLAC010018735.1_pt1 | contig 14795 bp, 11 predicted proteins | sample 8027881 | NCBI WGS metagenome assembly JACLAC01 (sample SAMN15725517, study PRJNA655200) | protist metagenome | isolation source: fluorescence activated cell sorting (FACS) single amplified genomes of... | place: Spain: Blaines Bay Microbial Observatory, Mediterranean Sea | collected 2016-01-19 | reverse complement strand
ATGGTGATCTTGAACGTGTTCTTGACCAAGTCCCATACAACCGTCGACGGCGTTATGGCAACACCAGGCGAATACTTGGCCGTAAGCGCATCATCCAGCGCCTTTTTGATTGCCGGCGCAAGGCCGTGGGTCGCGTCAGTGAATGATTGATAGTTGCCTTCAGAGATAACGATTCTTGCTTTTGACATCACGCCGGCATTCGAGAGTGCAACAAAGTAGAAAATATTATTATTACTGTTGATGCGGTACCAAGCAACGGGTAATTCGAAAGAGCTTAGAGTTAAGCGAAGATGCTGGTTGGGTGAGCAATTTATACTACCCTGCGGTACATTGAGACGGATGTTGCGTCCATCGGTATTACCCGGAACTGTCTCCGAGTTGATGAACAGATTTCTGGTAGAAAGTAGAGTTGATGTAGACATTCTTCTTTTATTACTTGAAATAAAGAAACAATGACTATAAGAGACGAATGTGAATTTTTTCCTGTTTCACGAGCGCAGCGAAAAAGGCTTCGAGCCGGGCTGCGAAGAGGTGATCAGAGCACGACTCAATATCGAAGAGTCAATCCTGTTCCTGCAAACTTCATTTCAAACTGGGCCCCGGGGCCGCTTAACAACGTCCCTGTACCTCGAGGTAGTAAAAATCCGTTGCCTCCGCTCCAATCGGCAATTAACGAAGACGAATTGAGCGACCTCGACGAATACCTCGACGAATGTGTAGACGCGATTGAAGAGGAAGATGAAGTAGAAGTAGAAGTAGAAGTGCGACCCCGCGAGCCAATGCGTCCGGTATCGGCTAGCGATTTTCCGCCAAGTGATCGTAGCCGGGCAGCACTTGCCCGTCTTGGACCTCATCCAGACGAGGAAACGAAAGAAGAAGTCCCGGACAGCCGAGGTAAACAGGCGGCGAAAGCAGCAAACGAGGACACACACACGGCTGCCGAAAACGCCCTCGCCGCCATCGGCTCCGTTCTCAGAACGGGAGCTAGGGGTGTAAAATATGTCGCCGGAACGATAAGAGACGCATATAATTCCCCGAATAATCCATACCAGTTTGATCTTGGAGATGATGATGAAGAGAAGGTAGAAGAACCCGCCGCGGCGCCCGTGAATTCTGTTTCAGGGGCGCAATTTTTTCCGAGCGAGCCCGCTAATACAGTAAAGGAGGAAAGGATCCGTGCTGCAAGAAATCGTGTTGCAGCCGCACAGCGATCACAGCAAGCGAATGCTCAAGCTCAAGCTGCTGCGGTGAGGGCTGCGCAATCCGCAGCGGAAAGCGCTCAACGTGCTGCAGATTTTGTGGCATTAGCTGAGGGGTTATGGGCTGAAGAAGAAGAAGCCCCTCCTCCGCTGCGACGCTCCGGAAGACGGAACGCAGGTCTGATGCCTCCTAGATGGACATACGGGCACGAGGGACCGCACGAAGTTCACATCGTTGATCCAGGTCCATAACATAATTATTGCTAAAACTAAAGAATGACAACACTTATTGATAGAAGATGTCAGAAGAAAGATCAATTTGGACGATCTCTCTGCCCGCCCCGGCCGCGATACGTTCACTCTCACCAACCAAGCGTGCAAACACACAGAAGTCAACGTCTGGCACCTCCGAGCGGTCAACCGGGAGGTCTACCGGGCGGTCAACCGGGAGGCGGCGGGAACTTTCCAAGCGGTGGTGGCGGAGGTGCTGTTGGCGAAGCTGTTGCACGGCGAAGAGGATTACTTATTCCATTCGTTCCGCCGCGTCGTTTCACTCTCCCCTCGAGAAAAGTTGCTGAACCAGCACCAACAGAAACGTTAACGGAAGAGGAAATTATGCACGCAAAATTGTTGCAAGCTGCACGCCTACACGAAGGTGTCGATGGCGAAGACGCTCCCTCGCCCCAGGAATACCTGGACGGCGAAGGACTGGGCGATTGGAAATTACACGAGGCTTCGAGTTTGGGCGAAGCTGAGGGTAAAAAAGGCGCGGTGTTTCACAATGCTGAAACAAACGAGACAAGACTGGTCTACACAGGAACTGACCCTAGCAGTCCACAAGATTTAATTGCTGATTTTAAAATCGGAGCACGATCGATTCCTGACACGGCGCGTGATATTGTAGATAATATAGCAGATGGGTTGGGAGGATTCGTGCCCGACACTGGATTTGAAATGATCGATATGGCGGCAAAAAAGGCAGTTCGAGAGGGGGTGAAAGCGGGTTTGGACCCTTTGCAAAAAGCTGCAAACGTTGCTGGGAAAGCGATGGGTGCAGTTCCAAAAGCTGGTGAAAGTCAAGCGTTTCAGGACGCACACGAGATGGGACGTCGTGCACTTGATGCCTTCCCCGACAGCAACATCGAGACAATCGGGCACTCGCTCGGTGCAGCAAAAGCGAATCACGTTGCAGCTCAATTTGAAGGAGGTGCTATTCCAGCTCATCTAATGAATCCTGCATTGGGTACAGATCTGATATCTGATCACGCGGCAGGCGTCGCTCCGAGCAAGACGAATATTTTACAAGTTCAAGGCGATATCCTGTCTGATAGTAAAGCGACAAACAGACAAGTGAAACGCTTGCTCGACTCAGCCGAGAGCGCTGGCAGGGGTGAGAATTACAACGTAAAAAAAATCAGTGCTTTAAAGGCTAATGAATCGAGCACGGGATTAACAGAGCACAATGCCGACAACTTCTTCAAGAGCGGACCACGAGTCGGCGATAAGGTATCTTCTCTATCGGAGGCATATCAGTCAAAAGCAAAGTTGCACGATCTGCGAATGATGCACGACGCAATCAAGGCGCAAGAAAATGAAATTAGTTTTGAAGATTTCTACCGCATCCATAAGTTTGATTCATCACGCGAACGAGCAAGAAAATTGTGGGAGGCAGCCGCAGAGGGTGAAGATACGCGATTTATCGATATGCTTGACAGGAAATTTCCAGACGCGGAGAGCGAAGCGTTGCCCTATGAAGATGCTCCATTACTCGGCCTGGGTAATTATGAAATGCAGGATCGAGGTCGGATGAATCTTGATGATTACCAGGCTTGGCAGATGCAAGGTCTGACTGGGCACGAGCAGAGGTACCGGACGATGAACGAGAAGCTATCCAACATAGGTGCTATGGACACAATGGCACCTGCAACTGGCAGTCTCTCTCGTGATACGAAAGTTTTTACAGACACTGAAAACGACAGTCTACTATTTGGAGATTTAGATCTACCGTCCTCAGCACAAAGTCGACCCAGCGATTATATCGAGCCCAGCCGACATCCACGCAATTACATCGAACCAAGTCAACGACCGAGCAATGCGGCTTCGATCGCCGACGCGGGTCTGCATCCAAGTGAGGCAACACAACTTCGAGAGCTGACCGCTGGCGACAAAGGATTCGTGAGACAACAAGTTCGCAAGCTTGATGGCCGTGTTGGAAGAACAAAGACACCTACACACGAGGAGGCGAGAGCTGCTTTAGCCAAAGCACGCGAAGAACAAGTCCTTGCTAAGTTTGAAGCGCAACAAAGAGCTCGTGAGTCTGAACCGATCGAGACTAAGACTTCAGACAGTACTCCGAGTCCAAGCACCGGGTACGAAAAAGTGCTAGAGCACACAGGCTCTGGCTCTCCCCCGAGTGCTGAGGAAGTAAAACAACATCTGACTCCGTCAAAAGAGGAGCTCGAGCAAACGCACCTGAACGATGGTGAGAAGACAATAGAAGAGCATTTGGCGAATCCTGAACCAACTTTGTCTCCCGAAGAGCAAGCATCATTTGCTGCAAAATCGGAATCGTCTCGCAAGCTGGCAATCGACCAGCACGCTGCTACACATAACGAAGATTTGTCAAAGTTTGGTACAGATCATTTAGACAAGATTGGATTGAAGCCCAAGAAGAGTTTGTTTGAGGAAAAGACTGGAATGACTGGACGAGAAGCGACCGGCCAGCTTGGTCTCGGATTAGTACTGGGTGCGGCGACGTCAAAAATTACAGATGCTATTTACAAGGATCCGACTGCGGAAGAGTACGCAAAAATGTCGAGCGAAGAGAAGAGAAGCGATCGCATTCAGAAGGAAGAAGTTGGTGGCATTGTGGGGGGTGGGCTTACACGAGGTGTTGGGAAGGCGCTAGGCAGTGCTGCTGAAACGGGGTTAGGAGTTGAGCTTGGAGCCGCAGCACTTGGAGGTGTTGTTGGAGGTGAGACGGGCGAGTTTACTACACAGAAATTAGAGAGTCTAGGTGTAAACAAAACAATTGCCGAAGCATCAGGAGCAACAACAGGCGGAGCCGCGGGGGGAGCTGCATTTGTTGCGGGAACCCGAGCTTTACCTGCGCTGGGACGAGGTGCAACTTGGACGGCGAAAAAGGCGCTTGCAGCTACGACCGAGAGTGAAGCTCCGACAGGAGGGCTCCTCGAGGCTATGATGGGAGGCGTTGAGGCTGGTGAAGAAACAGTCGGTGTCGAGGGAGCAGCTGAGACTGGAGGGTTATCACTCGTCGGAGCCGCCGTGGGCGGGGCACTTCTGGGAGCCGCTGCGTATGGAGGCGGAAAGGCATACGATGCTCTCGCTGACACCGCTGTCGGTAAAGGCGTGGGGAAGGCTGCCACTGCGGCAGGAAGTGCCGTTGCCGACGTTGCAAAAGCTGGGTATGACGATTTGGCAGATTCGACGGCAGGAAGAGTTGTCGGTGCAGGAACAAGTGCCGTTGCTGGCGTCGCGAGTGATATTGCCGATTCCAGCGTTGGACGCGCCGTTGGAGGTGCTGCGAAATCTAGCGTGAAAGCACTTGGCAGTGCGACGGGTGCTGTCGTTGGCGGGGTAGAGGATGTGGGATCAGCCATCGGCCACGCAGCATCCGCTGCTTGGGACTGGCTCTAGAAACGAGTAGAATTTTTTTTTTCTAGTAATAAAGAATGGATGAATTCAACGCAGATCAAAAAGTTCACTATGAAACCCTGATGGAAAATGTTAAAAAAGCTTATCCTTCTGTTCCAGAAGCTATGGCACAGCAAGTAGTCGAATGCTGGGTTGAGAATCCCAATGTAATCAATGAGATGGTTAAGTTGCACAAGGCAGACCCCGATTGTTTTTTGAAGGAAGAAGATAAAGAATGAATGAAGAAGTAATCAACTCAGCTTTCATAAAATCAATTTATACAAAAACAAGTGATGAGTTTTCACCGATCAACCCGGCTCATCGCGACCCGTACAACACTTATTGGAAATGGCTCGATAATGCCCGAATCTTCTATTTTATTCGCATTCCAACTTGCAACGGAGGGTTATATAAGATCGGGGTTAGAGGCAAAGGGCGCGAGGGCGGAGGGGGTTCGCGGTTGCGCGAGTACTACGTTTCGTATGGCTGGTCGCCGGTTCGAAGTGAGGGATTGACCGTTCTTCAAGTAATAACATTTAATAATCGCAAGGCAAGTCAAGCCGGGCAGAAGGGGAGCGAGCAAAGATGGGCCGAGCACGAGTTTGAGCAAAGAGTCAAGAATTCATTGAAAGAAAAGGGCATAATGCCTGAGCGTGGCTACGAGTATTTTTCGCCTCGGGACTACGACGCGATTGTCGACACGATTAAAACCGAATTGAAAGACTGGTCTTTTTCGTCGACGGAAACTCGACGATCTGCCCGCTTCAACTACGAAAAGCCTATTCCAGGAGACAAAATCATTTACAATTTCAGCGACGGCTCGCAGTTTGAAGGAATTGTTCGTGGAAAAGCACTTACTAAGAAGGGCGTGGGATGGTTTGAAATTGACTTTCGTGATGATCCAAAATATAAGTATGAATACGATGGCGAAGACTGGGACGGTTTTGCTGATCGCGCGCTGACAAAAAAGGCGTTTGATCCTGAACGCGAACGCACATTTCGACAGCCTCAAACTTGGGGTTTTGTAAAGAAAGTTGCAAGACCGATAAAGAAGACTCTGACGAGGGAGAGAGAGACAACGTCTGCGACAAAAGATAGACAGGTCGTAGAAACGTCAGCACGGGCACAAAGATTAATTGAACGAGCGAAGCGCGCGGAACGTGCAATACGAGCAGTCAAGAAAACTATGGAATTGGAAAAACGACGACAGAGAACCCGCGGGCCGGCAGCTATCGCGCGTGCGCTGCGATCGCAGAGGAGACGAAGACCGCAGACACGCTCGATGACGAGGAGGAGCAATAACCTTTCTATTTAATAAATGAATACTGAACTGACAACACTGATTCTCGGCTCGCTCACAATAGTATCCGGCGTCCTTGTATTCCTCATACGAGCATCGCTAAAATCAAACTGTCGTGAACTTAGCACCCCGTGCTGTTCGTGCAAGAGAGATCACGAAGACGATCCGCGGAATTTGGAGGTCGCTGCGACACCCAACATTGCTTGAAAATGGTTAAAAAATTTTATATCCTCAGAAATAAAAATGCTTAAAAATAGTAATACCAAAATATCCAAGGAGGAACGCGTCAAACACAAAAACGCGAAGTATTACTCTAAAAATCGAGACAATATCTTAAATAAGATTTTCTTCAGGAACATACGTCAAATGAAAACGACGAGGCCCAACAGGCACACTGTAAAGAACAACGGACTCACACTTGACAAAATCTTGGAACTAAAGAAGGAAGCTTTGCTTGAACGCTCTGGGGAAGAGGATGTCGTTGAAAAATACTATCAGAATTTGTACGATTTCGTAGAGAAAATTTCACGTGCTCCAAAATGATTCATTTTTTCAGATATTTAAAGGAGCACAATCTGGTCTTAAAAATGAATCACAACAATTTATCTCGCAATAATGAAATGAGCGACTACCTAAGAAAGTGTAAACGAGGCACAAATATCAAGTTCAGATTAGACCCCTCTCGACCTTGGAAACAAAAGGGAAACTGGCATTTCGTATATAAGAGAAATGGGACGCCGTCGCTTAAGTACGAGAAGTTTGTGAGAGAAGGCACTGCTCCTCTGTGCTCGGACATAAAGCATCAAGGATACTTTTGGGACGAGACAGCTTCTACACCTGCGTTTACTCAGAAATGGGATCCAAAGTACTGGAAGAAGCAAGGGAGAAATTATAGATTTCGCCAGAATAGGGCGACGAGAAACTTGGCGGTTTACGAAGGTCGAATTAAGAGAGGAATTTGGTCGAACGTAATTCACTACCGTTGGTTCCGAGTGAAGAACAGACAGACGAAAGCAGGGCCGAAGACCTACAGATACGATACCAAGCAGCTGGTAGGGACTCAAACGTCTGGGGTAAAACTAGAACTCAAGAGAAAAATGCTTGTCGGTGAACTCGACCCGCAAGACATTTTACGAGAGTTTCAAGTGAGGATACCAAGACGAGAGTACGTCGGCGACATTCACTCTACGCTTTTCGGACACACGCCAACTCCAACTGAAAGACGCAGGCTTTCCAAATTTACCAACTTTCCCAAGAAGATCGTTCCCAAATGGGAAGAAGATTCGACGTGTGCCTCCGCCTACGTGTTTAAAGTTGACAGCACCTTCCATTCCAATCCAAATATGAGGATGGAGGACATTCCGATGTTTAACGCGTCCTTTTTGATCAAAGATACAGATCTGAGCACTTGGAAAGATTCGGGGACGATGAGCTGCGTCCCAGAAACTCTCTGGCACTTGTTCTGCGAGAACGAGGGGGGAAAGAAGGATTTTAGGCCTCTCCGAACAAGATTTCGAGGACCTGTTCTGACCAAAGAAGACATAAAGAGAGACCTTTCTCTGACCAAATCGATGAAGGACGGCTTCACTTCTACAGAAATCAAAGCTTTTTGCGAGCGACACAACATCCGTATGATTGCCGTTGACTACCGGAGAAAAGAGTTTTTGAGAACAGGATACGAAGGCGGCGAAGGGCAGAGGAACCGAAAGCAGCGGTCTTTGATTTATATGCTTCGCAACGGTCATATGTACTTGATGGAGAATGAGAATGTACTGAAATCTTTGGCGAACAAGAATAATCAAAAGGTTGTCGAGACGGTTATATACCAAAGCGGCAAGAAGGAGGAGGATGGGGGCTGGGACCCGTCGAAGTGCAAATCGATCAACACGACAGACCTGGTTGAGTACTATATCGCCGAGTATCTCAACAATGGCGTGATGCTTCCGCACAATAAAGTTATCTGGCGCAAGGGTCAAATTGTGCGAATTCAAGACGGCGACCAGAGAATTCTGGCAGACCCGTTTGTTCCAGGAACAGATGGCGAAGGGAAGGAGGAGGAGGAGGAGGAGGAGGACGACGAGGAAGATTTATCTAATCAAGAATTGATGATGGCGCCAACCCGAGACGAGAGATACGGTCGATTGACAGAATCAGAATTAGTCCAAAGTTGGATTGACAAGTTTAACCAAGGCAAAGGCAAGAAGAGTAAGATGCACTGGACGGGACAGTCCCCGACAAGTTTTGGAAATGCTCTTTTCTACAGCCTGCATCCGAAGCATCAGAAGTCGTGCTTCACACTCGCTGTTGCACGCGATTTTCGAGCAACTGGAGGCTTGGTGAAAAAGTACTTAGCGGTTGACGACGCTGAGAAGGACAATCTAGTTGCGATTGACATTCGAAAGTGCAGGACTGCGTGCTCCATCGAGAACAGGCTTGGCCCCTTCAAAAGATTTACAGTTGCCGACACAATTGAATCGTACGACGGGGGAGAAATTACGGACGGGTTCTACTGGGTTGATTGGAAAAACGAAGTTCCTTGGCACGTTGCGGATATGCCTTACTTTTCAGATGGATCAATTCTTCTTCTTCGAGAAAAAGGATTTGAGTTTTCCATCACTCACCAACTTCGAGCAGATCCTGAAAACACCTATCACGAAGACTACCTCAAGTCTTGGGCAGAAACCTTTGCAAAGTACCCTCATTTCAAGAAAGGCATCAACTCAGCAATCGGCTGCTTCGCGAGCACAGTCTCAACGAAGCACCGAGCCGTCTTCGAATCTGATCTGACGACCGCCAGAATGATGTATTTCCAGGAGCTCAAAACCATCGACAGGCAGATTGAGGAAGAGGAAGATATTGCAGAGAAGGAGAAACTCAAGCATCAAAAACGAATTATGTCCCTGGACGAAGGAAAGGAAACCTACATTGAAAACATTGGACTTGGAGATGGTTGGCAGCAGTACCGTCGTTTGCAAGACGGGGATTGCGACAAGCACGTATACTTGATGAAGTCCGTTCAGAGAACAAGGAAGCTGGAAAACGATCTTCCGATATACCAACAAATCTTGGAGAATGAGAGATGGCGTCTCTTTGACCTTTACGAGAAGGTTGGGGGCACCCTCGTCGAGGCAAAGACAGCGACAGGTCGAGTATGTCGACGAGATTGGCGGGTACCAACGGGAGGAAGCGCACAGCATCAGTGAAGAGTACATCTCGAAACCGAAGGAGCGTGTGCCTGTAAAATTTGTAGAGGATCTACCCTGGAAAGTGAAGCAAGAGTGCGATATCGAGGCGAAGGATAGAGTTGAACGTATGGGGAAGATGGCAAAGATGATTGTTGACAGCGGCGAAAGCTACGACGTCAAAGGTTGCGCTGGGTTCGGCAAAACTTGGCTACTCAAACAAATTTTTGATTTGTTGGAGACATCAGGTGTCAAAGTCGAGAAGATTGCTCCCAGCAATGATGCCGCACGCATCATCGGCGGCCGGACGATTCACAGTCTGCTTGGAATCAAATGGACTGGCGAGATTCACCCTGGTTTAGTAAAACAAGTTGCCAAACTCGATGTCCTTCTCATTGACGAGTGCTCGATGGTCGGACACGACCTGCTGCGAATTTTCTACAAGGCAAAGCTAGCCAATCCGAAGCTTCGATTTATCTGGTTCGGCGACCGCGAGCACCAGCTACCTCCGGTCGAAAACGTTGATTACGATTACGAGAACCTCTACATCATCAAGTTTTTGAGCGACTTTAATCAGCTTCGGATGACGGAATATAAGCGAGGAGACAAGAAGCTTTACTTTCTCTGTATGAAGGCGTTTAACAACTTGGAGCTCGACCCAACCGACTTTGGCGATTTCAGCATTGATGAGGCAGAAGTGCACCTGTGCTGGACTAATGTTGCAAGGATGGAGCTCAATCACAAGTTTATGGACCAGGCTGCTGAAGGAGAAGATCATCTCGCGATTCAGGCGACAGACCATCACATTCGCAGGTCAAATGACTTGGCACAGGATGTCAAGCTAATTGTTGGGACGCCTATCCGAGCGGAGAGCAATGCAAAAGAATGGACGAAAGGCGATTGTTTTAAGGTCAAGAGTTGGGACGATGAAAACATTACTCTTAGTTTTCAACACGACCAAGAAGACATCATAGTCGATCACGAGACGTTTATGTGCAAATTTTGCGTCGCGCACGCCATCACAATTCACAAGTGCCAGGGCAAGTCGTACCCGTTCAAATACTGCATCTGGGAGACATCCAAGATGATCAAGAAGGCCAATACAGGGGACAAGACTGGCAGAAGACTCCTCTACGTCTCTACCTCCAGAGCCGAACAGGTAGAAGGTATGAAGACGCAGAAGTTGATCAAGATCGTGCAAGAGTCTCCTCCGACTACGTTGCAGCAACAATGGCGAGACAGCAAAGTCTACCTGATGAGGGGGAAGAAATCGAAGCTCAAATATGTTGGATCGACTTGGCGAAAGCTTGAGAAGAGACTTGCTGAGCACAAAGGGAACTGGCGAAAGAAGAAGGCAGGCAAGTACAGGTACGACGACGCTGTGTTTAAGATCTTCGAGAACGAGGACAGCGTCGACGATGTTGTCATCTCTGTACTCGAAGAGTGCAAGTGCAGGAAGAGATCCGATTTGACTAAGTACGAAGGCAAATGGATTAAGAGACACGACTGCGTAAACAAGAGACACGAGAGGACGGAGGACGAGGATTGACACACACACACACACACACACACACACACACACACACACTTTTTTAATCTCGTTTCTGAAATGAAAATAAAACAAATTCGGAACTGGCTCGATTTTTACAAAATGATTTGAAATTTTTGATTTTCTTAAAAATCAAAAAATGACTACTTCCAAATTCAATTTTAGAGACTGGAAAATAGCTGAAGACGGCGAACATCCGAGAGCATCCTGCTCCGGCGATGACTTGTTCCTATTTATGGCACTAGACGTGTCAGCCCGGTACAAGAAAAAGGGAAAAAACATATCTGTTCATTATGGACTTCATAAGGATTCGGTCTATATACAGCCAGACTACCAATACGTCCGGGGGAATCACAGCGATTTCATTAAGTATGTAAAGTCTAGTGGTATGTGGGCGGAGGGGGAGGGCATCATCCAGGGATACTGCGATCTTCCCTGGGGTGGTATTTACATATACGACAGAGAAGGGAATCGCCAAAAACACGGGTTCGAAGTAGATGAAGAGAAGCGCGTTGTAAGTGTCTGGATGACGTGAGTACTATGGTATTATTGCGATCCGGCGTTCCAACGTTCCTTGATTGAAAAAGTGGAGCCATTGGGGAGTAAAATAAACAACACATTGATTCATTCATTTTCACACCCTTTTGGGTTTGAAAAACAGTCTTTATTCCGAGTCCTCGTCCAAATCTTTCACATATCCGTGCTCTTCGAGAAACTTCTTTTCCTTCTTCGCAAAGTCTTCCTCCGTCTCGTACAAGAGCCAGGACAGGTAGTCGTCGTCGGCATTTAATAGAGACGAGACGGGCTGACCCTTCAGCTTTCCCCAATTGATGATCTCAGGCTCAGCACGACGCCGGATGATTCGAATTTTCTTGGTAGTTGGTGGCATTTTTTCTTGAAGATTGCCAATCTTTAAGCCGTAGTCGGAAAAATTGGGCTAGGGTTAGCAGCGAGCGTCGCGACGGTTTTTTTGAGACCTAGGGTTTTTTATAAATATTTTATGCTCTTTTTATAAATATTTTATGCTCTTTTTTTCAGATCCTGCGAGGATCTGAGGAGATCTCTTGAAAATCGAACGGGGCGACCCCTTTGTTCCGTCCCTGCTCCTTTTCAGCTTCAGCCTGGCGTTTGGCTTCAGCCTTCTTCCGCGCCATATGTCCACAAATTTTGTTGCCAAGCGCTGTCGGTGATTCGTGCTGTTTTCGCTTTTCTTCCACCTTCTGCTGCACGGCACGGCGATGGGAAATGGCACGGAAAGCACATCCAAGTTTCGCTGCTGCATCATGTTTTTCGCGGCGCTCGGCCTGTGCGAGCGCAAGCACGGCTGCCGAAGCCTCTTCTTCTTCTCTCCGGCTCTTTTCCGCAGCAGCTGCCTCTGCGCACTTCGCCTCTTCTGCCGCTATCACCAGCCGCAGCTTTGCCATTGCATTCGTGTGTCGCTTCGAGTGAACGTCCAACCTCACCATTGCTATTGCACGAGTCCAGCGAGCTCGCGCGGCGTCTTTACGGGCCAGCCGCGCCTCTTCCGCTTCCTTCTTGGCGTTAGCTTCGGCCTCTTTTACCGCCTTGCTGTGTTTCTCTGCCAACTGTGTAAACAGCGCCAAGTTCTCATCATCGCCCTCACTGTACTCGCCTTCAGTGTATTGGGATTCGCCGTTTTCGGATTCTTCGTCTTCGCTTTCATTTTCTTCTTCTCCGTCGATGCCAACCTTGAGCTCGCCGGCCGCCCTCGGCGTCGGCGTTTTAGGTGAAGTCGAGCGATGATCTTGCATAAGCTTTGCAAAGGCGTCCCCCACATGCTCTGCCTCGATCACTATCTTGGCCGAGTCAAATGTTCCAGCAGAAGACGAGGAATCGCTCAGTTCGTCGACAGAATGCTGCTCTTCTTCTCCCGGTGCCCCATCCTCGTTTGTTTCCGCTGCATGCAAGGCAGCAAGATGTGAAAATATCTCAGCACTGCCAGGCGGCCCCAAAGCGTCGCTTGCGCTGCTGGTATCCACGTCTTTGCCGCTGTCACCGTCACTACGCCGAACCACATATTTTTTTGACGTAGCGCCAGCTTGCTGCTGGGCCTTGCGCCGGCGCGCCGCGCTTCCAATCTTGGTAGCTGCTAGGTGGTGTTTATCATCGTAATCTCCCAGTGCGCGCATGACTTTGGCGTCGGACTCGCTCACGGCCAGCGGCGCATTGGCTGGGCTGTCTTGCCGGACCCATTCCTCAACTTCGTCATCGTGTCGTTTTTCAGCCTCGAGCACGTCTGCGCCATTGTGCCGGAATGTGACCACGACAAGCTCGTCGCCCTTCGCGCGCTCGTTCGCGTCTCTCATGAGAGACCCAATCGCGTACACGATCGCGTTGGGCGTTCCGGGAGCGCATGATGTCATTCCTGCTTTACCATTTGTGCCCACGCCCATGACTGTCTCCGATGCAAACTCCGGAGAGATCTGCGGGGGAGCCGCTGTCGACGCGGTTGACCCAGACGCCGAGATCCTTTCTTTTATCGTCATGCGAAACACCGACGCCAAGCTTGGTGCCGGAAGAGAAGCGCACAGCGACGGCATTGGCGTGGTCGGGATTCTGTTCCTGTTTTTTATTCTCAGCATTTCCGTTCTTCTTGGCCCCGGAAGGGCTCCGGCGGAACTCGATGACGACTGGTCTGGCAGACGTCTTGAGAAGACCTGTCACAGATTGGACGGTTGCGTACGCGGTATGCGGGCCGCAGGAGACGCCGCCGACAGACACAACCATATCGCCCACTCGGCACCCCCCAAGTGCGGCCGCACCGCCTATTTCTACTGTGTTCAGCGTCACGCCGAGGTGGCTCTTGGAGGTATCGTGGCAGATGTTGATGCCAAGTGGACCTGGCGGGAATGTGACAGGAAAGTAGGTGCTCATCTCAAGGGAGGGCCGCGTTGGACGGAGGAGCAAGAAGGTTGGATGTGTTCGGATGCCACACTTACAAAAGAGTTCGGGGTGGAGCGGGGACGGCGGGGAAGAGGGAAGGATGGGGCGGCAGGAATCCATAAGATACCGGTCCAGAGTACTAATGCATAGTACTAGTATTTTATACTTGCTACCCAAAAAAACAATGTGCTCACACAAATAGTTCTGTGTAAATGTGTGTTGTTGACCCTTGACCCTCATACTAAGTATACATGTGGTGGTACTTCAATGTTATTATTATTATTATTATTATAATTCGTTTCACGCTCACACAGAGGTTTCAGAGAGGAAGTCCCTCTCTTCCTTCTCTTTCCCCTCGGTCATGACCGAAATGCAGTTGCGGTGGACGGGGCACCTGTACTGGAGGCCGAGGAAGTGGAACACGTTTCTCTCCGAGCTGCAGAAGATGTTATAGCCGCGCCTCGTGTCGTTTTTGCCATTGTGCCCGACTTCCTTCACGCCGCTCGGCTTGCCCTTGGCGAAAGTCTTCTCGTACTCCGTGCAGTGCATGCTCTTGTCCGACATGGTGATGCCGTGCCGCTTCGCGAAGTATCGCATACTCCGATTGAAGTGGTCGTTGCCCGTAAAGTAGAGCAGCGCGTACGGCAGCATCGGACGGCAATACACCTTCATGTCGATGCGCCGGAACCGCCGCCTCCCGCCGTCCGGCCGCGGGTCTTCGTAGAGCTTGCACACGCCCATGTAAGACCCCATCTCCTCAATGTATGCCCCATTCGAGGTGGCGGAGGGAGCCTCCCTGTTGCGCCCCAGCTCGGTCTTCGGCTCGCTCAGGTGGAACCGGATGAAATTCTCACTCGCCAGCTTATCCACGAGCTTTCGGAGCAAATCAAGCAGATTGATTTTGCCTAGCGCTGTCTTGGACCAGTCTGTTCCGTCCGCAGAAACGGCTTTCTCTTTGATCTTTCTCGAGATGAGAAGATCGACGTCGCCCGAAGTGGACGAACCGC
>JACLAC010007330.1_pt1 | contig 14799 bp, 13 predicted proteins | sample 8027881 | NCBI WGS metagenome assembly JACLAC01 (sample SAMN15725517, study PRJNA655200) | protist metagenome | isolation source: fluorescence activated cell sorting (FACS) single amplified genomes of... | place: Spain: Blaines Bay Microbial Observatory, Mediterranean Sea | collected 2016-01-19 | reverse complement strand
CATCGAGATCTTCAGTGTCTTTATTCAAGATTACATCGGCATCAAGCTCCTCGGTCGCCGTATTTTCTACCGTGCACCTTACCATGAAAACTTAAAATTCCTGGGTTACAGTGAGCCCAAGATCGTCATTCGTATGTGGATTTTGTCAGCGGTCACCATGAGCGTCGGTCTACTCAGCTTGAAAGTTCGCTAAAGCCTAGCAAAGTGAAGGCCATTGGAAGCCTCACCTTGTCGTTAAAATACTCCCATGAAAAAGGACCTACAGCGCGCCGTGCTCTTTGCTAAGAGCGATCAAATCATCATGCCCCGCGACCATGAAGACCTGCCCCTCAGCATTGACGAGGAGGAAGGGGTCGTGGCTTGGATAGCTTTCGAGTCTCCAGAACTCGGTCGACAGTGTCAAATGATCGATCCCAGTCAGTTCCAATGGGGGCAAATGAACGGTTTGAGCTACTTAAAATTTCTACACGAACGCGTTGAACAGGGTGGTCAACACCTGTTGGTCATCAACCCCGGTTCGAACCGACAGATCGGCATGAACAATGAGGCCATCAGTGAGTTCCTCAAGTGGCTTGAACAAAACCCAAACGGGCTGGAACTGTTTTAAGGGAGCAAGCCACAAAACTGCTTGGGCAAGCCAGCAAGAACGCTAAATAAACCTGAGCGTAAATCTGCCCGTGTGCTGATGGTGATCACAAGCCTGGACACTGGCGGTGCAGAAAGCTACTTATTGAGGACCCTAAAGCGTCTCGTTCAAGAACCCGTCGACATCAAAGTGCTTTGCTGCGCCAGCCCAGGAGAGCTATCACCAAAAATAGAAGCTCTAGGGATCAGCGTTGAGTCGGCACACCTCAACTCAATCCGGTTCTGGAAAGCCCTTCCTGCCCTCATCAAGTCGTTCCGCTTCAAACCCCAACTCATCCACAGTTGGATGTACCACGGTATCTTGTTGTCCGCTCCTCTAAAAGTCCTTTCCCCAAAAGTTCAATGGCTCTGGAGCATCAGAAACCCCTCCGTCGACAGCCCTCACCTACCCTGGACCACAAGAGTGCTCACCCGAGCTCTACCGAAACTTGCTTTCCTTTGTAAAGATATCATCTACAACTCCAGCCAGGCCCAAGTTGAACACCAACGGGTCGGTTACCCTGTCGAAAAGGGACGACTGATCCACAACGGTTTTCTGACGGTCACTTCAAGTCAGGAAACCTGCTCTCAACTTCGTGAGCGCCTTGGCTTGAAAAGCGAACAAAAGTGGGTCCTGTTCGCCTCAAGGTTTCATCCCCAAAAGGACCCGCTAACCTTTTGCAAAACCTTACAGCAAGCCAAAAAAAACATCCCCAACTTGAAATGTATCGCCATCGGCCAAGGGCTCCATAAAGACAACAAAGACTGGATGGCCGCACTTCATCATCACCAACTCGAAGATACGGTTATTTCAATGGGCGTGCGTCACGACATTCAAAACTGGATGAAAGCCTGCGATGCCCTAATCCTAACCTCCAGAGAGGAGAGCTTTCCCAATGTCATCGGCGAGGCACTTTCTTTAGGGACTCCGGTTGTGACCACCAAGGTCGGTGATCAACAACATCTCTGTGGATCTCTGGTGCAACTTAGTCCTGCGGGAGACTGGGCCGCCCTTGCCGATACCCTTAGAGACGTAGTGAACATGAACGATCAAGATCGGCTAGATTTCCAACAAACAGCAAAACGGTGGATGGCTCAGAACTTTAGTTTTGAGCAGAAATATCAAGAACTCGTTTCCCTTTACCCCATCAACATCGCTAGCCATGAAGATGAGGGGGTGAGAAAGGTCAATCAGACGAACTAGATTCTCGCTCCTCGACAGGGCGGCTTCGCAACCAAAGCACAGCACCGACAAACAATGGGGGTAGACTCAGGATGGCCCCCATGTTCACGGGCAAGACAGCCCAAAACTCGGCCTGAGGCTCTTTGGTGAACTCAATGCCGATGCGAGCGGCGAAAACCAACACCAGAAAAGGACCAAAGTATTGACCGCGACCTTTTGGAACCTGATTTTGACGACGCCACAACCAAAAAAATATCACAAAGTAAGCGATCGATTCGTAGAGTTGAGCCGGATGACGTGCTGGCCCCATGGGGCCGTCAACCCTTGAGAAAACAATGGCCCAAGGCAATTCACTGATTCCCCCTAAGATTTCTGAATTGAAAAAATTACCGAGCCGGATGAAACCACAGGCTAAAACGGTGGGCGCACTGAGGTAATCTAAAAGTCCCAAATAACTGGGCTGGGGAAACTTACGCACGTAAAAACATAGCCCCAGTAAAATGCCCACCATGCCACCATGACTAGCTAAACCACCGCGCCAAAACATCAATATCTCTTCTGGGTGAGCGAGGAAATATGCGGGTTCATAAAATAGACAGTGCCCAAGGCGAGCCCCTATCACAGCTCCAGCAAACATCACGTTCAACAATGGGTGCAAAGGCTCTTCCTTCAAACCATCGCGGCGGTAAAGCACAAACATCAAATGATTGCCCAACATGAACCCGAGAAGAAACATGATCGCATACCAACGCACCGCAATGGGCGATGAGATCAGCATTGGGTCCGTTGACCACACCCAATGCGTCAATCCTTGAGATCCATCCATGAACTTATCCTATTGGGGGCGATTCACAACAAAACTTCGAGCCATCAAAACCCATCTTCTGAAGGATAAAGTGATGAACACGTCGAGAAACTTTTTCCACAAGGGTTCAGCGGCGCCGCGCTTTCATCACCACGTAGCCACGCCTAGCGATGAGCTCACAAATCTCAAAGTCGCTTTTCGCATGCTCCACGTTCCAGTCCATCGACTTGGCCACCAACCACATCATACCACCACTGACCAAACGCTGAGCGGCCGTATCGATGAACAAACCCGAGATCTGATGATCACCAAAATATGGGGGGTTGCCTATAAAAACGTCAAAGGTCTCTTCCCTTGGCCAACCTCGACTTGAACACTCCACTTGGGGCTCGGGGCAACCATTGCTTGCAGCGTTGAGCTGGGCACACTCCACCGCACGGGTGTTGGAGTCCAACAGGAACAACTGACAACTGGGGGTTCGCTTTTGAAGACCAAGGGAAACTAAGCCCGAACCACAACCCATTTCAAAAACGCGGTCGTGCTCAGCGATGCGAACGACGTCTAGCAGGGCTAGGGCTCCGCCATCGGCACGTCGATGGGAGAACACACCTGGACGAGTCTTTATGGACAAGCAACCGGCTTCGCCTAAAGGCAACTCAAATTCACATTGGTACTGCTTCACCTTTTTAAGCTCCTCCTTTTTCTTAGCCACCAAAACACAGCCAAAACGGTATCGCTTTTCGGTCACCGAACCAAAGACCTTTTTAACTTGTGCAGCTGCGCTGCGGTGCTGCTTTTCAACACCCAACCACAATCGTCCCCCTAGGCAGAGACGCTGATGGATCTGCTGCAGATACTCGGCGGTCATCTCCGCCGACAAGCTCTGGGAAACCTGTAAAAAAGCCTCATTGACACCACCCATTTCACCGGGTAAATCAGGAGAACAACTGAGCGTCAGCTCTCCCTCCAGATCCACTTGTCTTTCTATAATCCCCTGAAGTTTTTGATGATAAAAATCATCTTGACTGTGCTGTAAGATCTCCGACTCGGGAAAAAGGTATTTATAACTTAGCCCTAACACGGCTGTGCGATTCTCCACAACCAAAACTTTGGCTCCACCACTCCAGCTTTCACTCTGTTCCAATAGAACTTTTTCTGTAAAGTTTAAGCCTGACCTTGAGGTCACGGTCACCGTTCCCGCCCCAGACCCGTAGGTCATGCGCTTGGCTTTAGGGTGATGGGATAAAACGATATCTAACAAGATTTTTTCTCCTCGCGATAACGCGAACAAAGTTCTAACATTTCCGTGGCATAGGGGAGATCCTTTTGCCGGAATGTCTCCACCATCTTTTCAAACAACCAAGATCGACGTCCTAAAGTGTGACGACAGATCTCTAGCATGTACTTACTCGACCAATAACGCTCTGGATCCTCAAGGCAAATCGTGGCCAAATGTTCTAAAAAATCCAAAGCCACATCTTCATTCAGAGGAGCATCTGTTTTGACTTCAAGCCCCGAGAGGGCCGCTTTGATCTCATTGATCAACAAGGGGCGTTTGATCAGCCCCCTAGCCACCATCACCCCCGTGAAATCTGGGGGCAGTGACAACACGTCCTCAACGGAAAACATATCGCCGGAAACGATAAAATCCCTGTCTGGCCAGTGCTGCCTTGCCCTCAACCACCTCTCGACTCGTCCTGAGACATGTTTGTACGACTCCTCTACGGTGCGGTGATGCACCGCAACCATTGAACAAGAACTCTGGTACAGAGCTTTCAAGACCTCCACACACTCCATGGGTGAACTGTAGCCCGTTCTCATTTTCACACTAATGGGTATGCCCGGTGCCTGACGGGCAGCCGCCTCCACCATGCTGACCATGCGCTTGGGCTGCTTTAAAAAACCACCGCCACTGCCGTGCTTCAAAACCGTCTTTGAAGGACATGCAAAATTAAAGTTGATGCCCACGGCACCAGCCTCGACAAAACGGTAAGCCGCTTCGGCCAAGACCTCCTCATGGGTGCCCATCAACTGCACGACCACGGGCAGTTTCGTTTCAAAAAAATGCTCCACCATCCTCAATAACTTTCGCTGTCGCGGCAACTCCGCCGACAGTCGAACATAAGGCGTGACCCAAAGCGAAACTCGCTTCTCTCGGGTTAAACACTGACAAAATAGAGGCGTCAAAATGCCTTCCATTGGAGCCGGCAAAACCCGGTCTGGAACCGTCACGCCAGCGCCCAAACTCCAAGGCTCCAACAAAGGGTGTTGCTTTGGACGAGCAAGCTCAGCTTGTTTGGGAAAAATCAAAGACACTTTTGCAACTCCACCAACAAGGCATTCACATCGGACTCGCGCAAACTGCTGTTCAGGCTCAATCGCAGACGGGCTTTACCCTGAGGCACCGTGGGCGGCAACACCGCCGGGCAGAAAAAACCAGCCTCCCAAAGTTGCTCGAATACGGCCAAGGCCTTGGATCCATCACCGATCATCAGCGGTATGATCCCAGAGGGGCCCACATTTTGAAGCCCCAAACCTTGTTCAATGCTCTTTTTTAAACCTGCAATGTGACGACGACCATCTGCATCGGATTCCATTGCTGCCATTCTTGGCAACAAGGCTTCCCAGTGGGAGCTGGGCGTCGCCGTGGAGTAGATTTGTGGACGACTCAACGCCACAAGGTGACGTTTCAGTTCGCCAACCCCCAACACGCAACCGCCTTGGAGCGCAAGGGTCTTAGAAAAGTTGAACATCAAGATGTCCACCAGATCAAGAGCCCCTTGGTCCTCAAAAAAACCGCGACCGCCTTGACCCATGACCCCTACCCCATGGGCTTCATCCACCATCAAGATAAAACCATAGCGCTCTTTGAGCTGCCTCAAAGCTGAAACATCGGGACAGTCGCCATCCATTGAAAAGATGCTCTCGCTGACAACCCATACCGCTCCAGCACCATCGTGATCCTTTAACAGGGACTCCAAATGCTCCATATCGAGATGACGATAGCGTTTCCAACGGGCTGAAGACAAACGCACCCCATCGATCAAAGATGCATGACACAAACGATCCATCAAAACGAGATCTCCTTTTTGGGGCAGGCAAGACAGCACACCAACATTGGCCATATAGCCCGTCGGGTAAAACAAAGCCGAGTCCTTCGACCAATAAGTCGCTACTTCTGCTTCCCAAGCTTCAACCCTGCAGCGATTGCCCCCCAATAGGCGACTGGACGGTTGCGACGAAAGCTTGACCTCTTGTTCCATCTGCGACAAACCGAGGTAATCGTTGGAAGAAAAGTTGATCAAGGGTCTGAGCCCCGAAGGCTCTCTAACAAGCAATTCCCTAGGGCCATAAGTCTCGACGGGCCTCAAGCGGCGGTGCGATCCACCCATCCCTCGCCAACGCTTTGAAAGTAAGGACTCTAGTTCGGACAATTTAGCGGCAAACCTCATCACCGCGGGCCCAAAAATCATCCATCATTTGTGCGATCACGCTGTGGTTCTGCTCTTGTTCGCCTCTCCTCAACCTAGGGGTTATTTTACAAGTTGTGAGTTGGGACAACTCAGAGCCAAAAGTCGACACGATGGGGTCACCCTCTTCAAACACCGCTTCCTCATTGGGGACGATCGCCTCCACGGCACAGCCCTCATGTGCGAGGGCCTTGAGGGACAACAAACTGTGGTTCAGGGAGCCTAAACCAACGGAACTCACCAATAATGACGGACTTTTTGTCTGGGCCAACCAGTCTAAATAGGTGAAATGTTTACCGAGGGGGCAACAAACGCCACCAATGCCTTCGACCACGAGTAGGTCGGCCCCTAAACCCTGCCATGAGCTCCAGTAACGGTCTAGGACCTGTTTTTCTATGACTTTGCCCTCCAGTTGTGCAGCCCCAAAAGGTGACATGGGCGCCTCCAATGGATAAGCGCACAATTCTGCCGAACTGTTCCTCGCTTGGGGATGAAGCTGTAAGTCGGGCCCTAACCTTGCGGACTTTGGCCATCCAGAGTGCACTGGCTTGATGGGGAGTCCTTTTAGTCCCCGCTCTTCACACCAACGGAGAATCAAGGACGTCACCCATGACTTGCCCACATCCGTATTCGTGCCCAGCACATGTAACGATCTCAACGGCCCAACTTGCAACGACAAACAATCCTCTAAATTTATGACATGGAAAAGGCTGCAGAAGATACCGTCAAGGGAACCCTAAGTTGTTCCTCCACGCGCCTCGGGTCCGTAGAATACGAAGAATCTCAGTGCTACCAATGCCCGGAGGGGATTCTAGGTTTTAAGGATCAGACCGCGTTCATCCTCATCGACGACCCTAAGATCAGCCCCTTCCGTTGGTTACAATCCCTCAGCACTGCGGAGCTATGCTTTCTCATCGTCGAGTCTCAACTCGTCAAACCCGAATATCAACTGAAGTTGGCCAAAGAGGACCTGAGCATCAAGATAGAAAAAGGAGACCGCTCGGAGGTGCACGTCATCGCCTCCCTCGGGGCCAACCCAAAAGACACCACCCTCAATTTTCGTGGACCGCTTGTTTTCAATCACAGCTCAAAGGTCTTCCAACAAGTCATCGACGAGAAAGGGGAACTGAAAGCAAAACTGCTCACATGATCATAAAAATTTGTGGCCTGACAAAGAGCGAAGATCTCAAACGTGCTCAAGAAAGCGGAGCTGACACCCTAGGCGCCATTTTTGGAGTGCCGGCCAGCCCCCGCAACAACGATCTCGACAATCTTCAGCGGCTCAAGCAAGATGTTGATGGCGCCCAGTTTGCGGTGCTGCTGAGAAATGCAGGCCTTGAAGATCTTGATTTGATCAACGATGAAGTCCAGCCCAATATCGTCCACCTGTGCGGCACAGAGTATGAAAATCAATGGGGCCACATCTTAAACGCCCACCCCGAAAGATTGATCTGGCAAACGATAGGGGTTCCCGTAGACGACCCTTCCGATGAGAACTGGAAACGACGCCTCGACGACTGCTGGGACCGCGACGAACTCGATCGCATTGTCCTCGATGGCTCCAGATCAGGATTGGCTGGCGGGACCGGAGCGACCTTCCCGCACCAGAGCGTCGCCGATCACCTCGGCGACGACAGCAAGCGAATCGTGATTGCCGGTGGCTTGAAACCGGACAACATCGTGGACATTTTAAAGATCGCCAATTGGGGCGGCCTCGATGTCAGCAGTGGGGTTGAGTCTGAAGCTGCGGTCAAAGATCACGATCTTATGGAAGCTTTCATCAAAAACGCACGGCAAAATTCAACGCCATGAGGTTCCAATTCATCAACCTCAACGAAAGCTTCGCTGACCAACTGCCCCTTGGCTACCAGGGAAAGCAAGGTAAATTCATACAACTGCGTCATGAGGAGATCCGAGAATTCATCGTCTTTGCCGGTCGGGAACTCTGCACCTTTCACGCTCAAATCATGTCTTTTTTTTGCCAAGAGCAATCGCCCCAATGGGCTTTCGATTTGAACCCTAAACAAGACGATGGTGATCTCTACGAGGACCAGGTCCAAATCATTGGCGGTGGCTACCTTGAGATCCTAGACGACCGCAAGCGACTCAACCTGAGCGGCCAATCCATGGCTTTTGGTGACTACGACAGTTACGACCTAGACAAAAAGCTGCTCTCCACCGAACGCTTCAAGGGCTACCGAGTGTTTTGCTGAACAATCCTTTTTGATGTAACACAACACACCACATTTTTCCTGTAAAAAATTCACCAGTCCATACCATAGTTTATCCCATAGAGGACAGAGCACACCATTTGAAAAGAGTCCATCCGGTACTGCTCCTCTTGTTGTTTACAAATGGTCTATTCGCAGCTTCCCTAAACGGAACGGTGACCTACCAAAAGACTATCTACAGTCGGCCTGACTCTAAATCACCCGAAGCAACCGTAAACAAAGCCCTGAGTGGTGCAGAGGTCAGGGTTTACGTGGGGGCTTCGACCTTCAACACGGTGACCGACGCTTCGGGGCATTTCCACCTCGACTTACCTAGCACAAGCCTATACAGCGTGGATATCTTTGCTCAAAACAGTACTTTCACCGTGGGCTCAGATATCGCGAACGGCCAACTCACCGACGTTTATGCCATGTCTTTCCTTAACCAAAGTGGAAACACAGCGGCTTTCAATATCAATGAAGATGACCTTCCCGGGGCTTTCAACATCTTCAACACCATCCAAGATGCCCTGTCGTGGCTCGATGACTTTGAATATGAACTGGATTATTTCGAAGTCCAGTGGCCCTCTTCAGGCACCTACTTCAGTCCTAAAGATCGGTCGATTCACTTGCTTTCATCGGAGGAAGAAAACGGAGACCCCGACGAATTTGACGACGATATCATCTTGCATGAACTAGGGCACCTCATCGCCGCCAGCATCAGTGTCGATCACAGCATTGGTGGCCCTCATCACTTTGCCAAACAATATGATCTTCGTCTCGCTTGGTCAGAAGGATTAGCCACCTATTTATCCTGTGCCATACGCGATGATCCCTACTACACGGATTACAGTGGCGGAGGCAAAAACCATTTAGGGGTCACCAACCTTGGCCTTGACATCAATATCAATGAGGTTTCCGATCTCTTCAAACAATCGACCAACGAGATCGCCGTGGCCCACGTCCTTTGGAAAGCGAGATCGAACTCAGGCGATGGCACCATCTTGAAAGTTCTCAGTGACATCAAGAACAAACTGCCTTCCCACTTAGCAACGGACCCAATCAGCATGGACACCTTTTACGATCTTTATGATCATCGCGAGGACCTGGCAAAAACCCTTGAGGAACGGGGCATGTCGTACTTCCAAGACAACCTTGATGAGAGCACCAAACCTGTGGTGATCAGTGAAGACCAACATTTTGATCATTTAACTTTTTTCCCCAGCGAAAACTCTGACTGGTTCAGTTTCACGGGATCAATTGGCGATGAGATCCGTATTGAGACCAGTGAGGCCCGCAATGGTGCCCTCACTTTCATTCGAGTTTTTGACAACCATCCCTCGGGTAACCAATTGGCCTATAACGCACAGGCAAATGGCCTCAGTTCGGATAGCACCTCACTATTGGACTATGAATTATCTTCCCCTTCTCAAGTTTATATCGAGATTGGTCGCTTCAAAAGTCAGCAGGAAAACTTTGGAGCTAACGACACTAATGACCTCAGTTATGGTCAAACCGTTGGTCGCTATGGAGGCTATGACGTCTCCTTTGATGTGACAGAAAAGAAACTCAACAGTACACCGGAAATAGAGATCGTTGCCGATGCTAACTCTCAGAGAGTGACAGGGACCGTCAATTTTCTCAAAACCTATTTCACGCGACCAAATAGTAACGAACCACAATATCAAGACTATGAAAAGCTTTGCGGAGTTGAGATAGAGGCTTTCGTCGCTGGGGTCTCCCAAGGAAAAACCCACAGCAATCAAGATGGTTCCTTTAGCCTAGATATCGAAACCCAAGGGAGTTACGATGTGATCGTCCGCGCTAAGGGAACCCACGCATCCGTGGGAAAAATTCTTGATGGCGGCACTCTTTCTGATCTTTACGACGTGACTTTTACAGGCTTAACCGGCGAAAGCCCTACTTTAAACATCTCCACACCCTCAAAAATTGGGGCTTTTAACATTGTTAATGAGTTAGAAAAAGCAGTAAACTGGATCGCTGATTACAATTATTCGCTGCAACCTTTTAATGTTGAGTGGCCCTCGGACGGCACCTACTTCGACACCGAGGATCTCAGTCTTCACTTTCAGGACGAGAACTCATCTTCAGGAGACCCGGACGAGTTTGACGACGATATCATTTTGCACGAATTTGGTCATCTGTTTGCCGAAGTGATCAGTGTTGACCATAGTGGCGGAGGACGGCACTTCTTCTCGGGAAAATACGACCTGCGGCTCGCTTGGTCCGAAGGCTTGGCGACTTACCTCTCTTCTGCCATTAGAAATGATCCTTACCATGCCGATTATAGTGGCATGAGCGTCGACCCATCCGGCATGACCCGCTTTGGCTTCCACCTAAATATCGCCGATATCGATTACCGTTACCAAGAGTCTTCAAACGAGATCGCCGTGGCTCACATTCTATGGAAAGCAAGAGACCTTTCAGGAGATGCAGAAATATTACAACTGTTGAGTGACTTTAGAGATAACTTACCGGAACATCTCATTGATGAGCAAGTCAGTCTCGACACTTTTTATGATCTATACGAAAAAAAAGAACAACTGAACACTTATTACACAGAACGAGGCATGTCCTATGAACTGGATCAACTCAATAGCGGCACCAGTGTTACAGACCCTTTCGATATCGACGAGAACATCACTCTCGATGGCCTAACGTTCTTCCCTAATGGTGCCTCGGACTGGTTTCGTTTCACCGGTATCGGTGGAGATCAGGTATCACTAAGCACCTCCAATACAGGCAATGGGGCCATCACTTTCATAAAGGTCTACGACCAACAAAACATTGGTGTTGCCATTGCCGAGAACAACCCAAGCTATGGGACTAGTCTCACCAATACCGACTCCAGCTTGAACTACACCCTAAACCAAGAGCAAACCTTGCTTCTAGAAGTGGGCAGGTTCAATAGCGATAAGCAAAATTATGGTTTAGAGCATAGGATTGTAGATCCGTACCCTTACGAAAAAACCGTAGGACGTTATGGCAATTATGATCTCAGCATTAATGTCACTCGCTTTAAAAGCCCAATCTCTAACCATGCTAGCTCTGAAGCACCTACGGGTTCTGACCAAACCGAACAAGCAACTAAAGGAGCAGGTGGTGGCGGATGTTTACTAGGGGCATTCAATTAAAGGCTATGCGATCATTTATCTTAATTCTTTTTCTATCTAACCTTTCCTTGCATGCATCATATATGATCTCTGGTACAATCACCTATCATAAAGATGTCTACAGCTCTCCTACAGACTTCACGACAGAAAATGTAGCTGCTGAAGGCATTCTTATTGAGGCTTCAAATGGAATAGATACCGTGAGTGACTTCACTAACAACAACGGAGCATATTCTTTAACATTAACTGGCTCAAACTACACACTCACAGTAAAAAGCCAAACCAATGACGTTCATGTCGTCCCAACGCAAGGATCAAGCCAAGTTTATGGCAAAGACATCGCTTCGGCAATCAATTCAGTGGGCACCTTTAACTTTTTGGTAGAAAAAAACCACGGTTCGGGGGCGATCAATATAGCTATACAAGTACAGAAAGGCGTCACTTTTTTCAAAACGGCAGGACACGAACTCACCCTCGGGTCTGGTGCTGAAGTCGTTTATGGACCGGGAGCAACATCAACACAGTATGACCCAGGCACAGACACGATCTATATAGGGTCACCCCAAGGAGACCCTGACGAGTTTGATGACGATGTCATCCTGCACGAGTTTGGACACTTGGCGATGGACCTGATGAGTAAAGATGACTCAAACGGCGGGGACCATTTATTTAATTCGGGCCAATATAGAGGAGAAGACCTTGACCTGCGCCTTGCATACTCCGAGGGAGTTGCCACCTGGATAGCCTGTGCTGTAGTAAACAAAAATAGCTACATGGATTTTGGAGCAGGAATCAGATATACGATACCTGGAGTTATAAATGCTCAGGATTCCGAAAAATCATCACAAGGCCCTAGCACGACAACTTCAGAGTGGGCAGTAAACTACCTTATTTATCAAGCATCACTTGCTCACGCCAACAATGGACCTGTCCTACAGACATTGGCGAACATGAAAAACAGTCAAGAGGTCGCCACGATGGACTCATTCTGGGACGAGTGGCAAGGTTCCTCTCTAGTGGAATATTCAGCAGATGTCGGAATGGGCTACTTTGAAGATGGCAGTGAACCAAACTCATCGGAATCTCCACGTCAACTCCAACTTGTTGAAGGACAAACCTTTGCCAGAGAAAACCTCACTTTCTATAGTTCAAGTGGGGTATCGGATACCGATACGTTTACCTTCACACCTATAGCTGGACAAAACTATACTGTGTCAACCAACAACGCGAACAATGGTGCTTTAACAAGCATAAAAATATACAAAGGGTCGGCTTCGCCTAGCCAACTCATCGGTGAAAACAATCAAGCTAACGGGTCTCAAACAGATAACACATCAAGACTTGTCTTTCAAGCTGATGACACAACAGACATTGTCATCGCTGTTAGTCGTTTTAATAGTGATACAGCTCATTATGGACCTGGTCAAAACAATGCCTATATCTACAAAAGCACTGCAGGTAAGTATGGAAAATATGATCTCTATATCACTCACGGTGGTCAAATAAGTTCCAACGCCACAAACGGAAATAGTGGCCTAGATTCCATCTCACCTACGACTCAACAAAACAGCAGCAGTGGTGGCGGCGGTGGCTGTCTCCTAAAATAATCATCAACTATGTCCAATCTCTCCAAAAACCAACACTGGTACGTCATCATCGGTCTCATCGTCGGCTGTTTTGCAGGTTACCTCAGCGGATCGGTCTTCCCCGGTTCATCAACCCGCTGGGACATGACCCTCTACGGTCTCTTCGGTGGTCTCTTCATGAGCGGCCTAAAAATGCTCATCGTGCCTCTCGTCATGAGCTCCATCATGTCGGCTATGGGCTCACTTGGGCAACAAGCGGGCTTCGCCCGCCTAGGCCTCAAGACCATCGGTTTTTACACCATGACCAGCTTCATCGCTATCATCATTGGACTCACTGCCGTGAACCTCATCGCACCGGGCGAAAGCACGGGCATCAGCAGTGCAGAGATCGTTAGCGAAGTGCAAAAAGAAGGCAGCGAGGAGATGGATAAAATGAAGCACCTCGAAAACCGTACCTCAGGCCGCGGACTAGATTCAACTCTGAACGTCTTTAGGGAGTTGGTTCCAACCAATATCATCAAGGCCATGGCCCATCAGAAGATGCTAGGCATCATCGTCTTCAGCCTGATGTTTGGTTTTTTCATCAATGGCCTAGAAGAGCAAAAACGCAACACCATGCGCCAATTTATCGAAGGGATTCAAGATGTGATGATCAAGATGACCTTCACCGTGCTCAAGTTTCTGCCCTTAGGTGTTGCCTGCCTCATCGCACAGACCTCAGCCGAAACCTTTGCATCTGGCAATGTGCTGGAGCGTTTGAGTCAGCTGTCAAAATTCGCCATCACCGTTGTCATCGCCCTCGGCAGTCACGCCTTCATCGTGATGCCCCTGCTGCTGATTCTACTGGGAAAAGTCAAACCTCGGCGACACTTTGCGGCTATTCAACAAGCCTTACTCACGGCTTTTTCAACGGCCTCCTCGTCCGCAACCCTACCCCTAACCATGGACTGTGTCCAACAAAAAGCCAAAGTGTCGAAGCGGGTGAGCAGCTTCGTGCTCCCCGTTGGCGCAACGGTCAACATGGACGGTACCGCCCTCTACGAATGCGTTGCGGTTATGTTTTTAGCCCAACTGAGTGGCATCCCCTTGGACGCCAGCGTTCAATTCACCGTGGTGCTCTTAGCCTTGCTCACATCGATTGGGGTTGCGGGCATCCCTTCGGCCAGTTTGGTGGCCATCGTCATCATCCTAAACGCCGTCAACGAACAGTTGGGGCCTGGATCAGAAATCCCCATGGAGGCTCTGGCCATCATCCTCGTTTTTGATCGTCTTCTGGACATGTTCAGGACAGCGGTCAACGTGCTTGGGGACTCGGTTTGCAGTGTGGTCGTGGCTCGCTCCGAAGGCGAAAAACAGGTCCTTTCCTCTGAGGTTTAGAGCGGTCGAGCACCAAATAGAGCCGAGCCAACGCGAATGTGGGTGGCTCCTTCCCCAAGGGCCAACTCCCAGTCGGCGCTCATGCCCATGCTGAGCTGATCAAAACCCAATTGCTCATTCAAGGTATTCATCTCCCTGAAGTGGCATTTCAACTCCGCCTGACTGAGACCTGCCGGGGGGATCGTCATCAAGCCAGCAAAAACACTCAGATCGTGAAGGCCCATCAATAGCTCAAGATCTTGACGGCTCAAACCACCTTTCTGAGCTTCCCCAGCTAAGTTCACCTGAATAAATAACGGCCCCTGCAATTCATTCACCAAGGGCAAAACCTTCTTCAGCGAGCTCTCACTGCCTATACTGTGAATGCCGTAAATCCCCCCTGTGACCATCGCCTTAACCTTACGGGATTG
>JACLAC010013109.1_pt1 | contig 14801 bp, 10 predicted proteins | sample 8027881 | NCBI WGS metagenome assembly JACLAC01 (sample SAMN15725517, study PRJNA655200) | protist metagenome | isolation source: fluorescence activated cell sorting (FACS) single amplified genomes of... | place: Spain: Blaines Bay Microbial Observatory, Mediterranean Sea | collected 2016-01-19 | reverse complement strand
GTGGTAGACGCTGGTGGAGCCCAGTTGTACGAGTCGGGCGTTCCGTCTTCTGCGAGTTCAGCTTCCACTTCTTCCGGCAAGGCTTCGGGTGCAACAGGCAGGTTGGTCGGCGTGGCCGAGGCTGCTTGTTCGTTTTCGTCGTTGGTCTGCGGAATGCTCTCGACTGAATTTGCTGTTGCGATCTCGATCGAAACTGACTGTGCTGAAGTCGACCGGGCTGAAGCTTAGCTTGCGACTGGTTGTTCTTCGGGGACGCTGTCCGCAACGGCTGGCGACTCATCGTCTACAGGTTAAGCGGCTACGTTGGTGACTTCGATTGATGCCGTTGTGGCTGCTTCGGTTTGCTGTGGCTGTAGAGCAGGAAGCGGATCGAGCGTAAGGTCCTGCTCGATGGAGCTGAACTGGCCGTTGCTGATTTCAAAAAGTGCCGACTGAATTTCTTTGAGCAGAAACCCGGCGATGTACCTGAACGGGTTGTAGACACAGATCGTCCACACCAGATTCCAGGGCCAGCAGATGGCCCAGGCCACAATCTGTGCAGCCTGGTCTTTGGGGTCGGGTTTCGTCAGGCCTGCGAGTCCGGTTCGAGCCTGACGTTGGTCATAGCTGGGAACCATTGGTCACGTAGTCCTTCCAGATGGGCTTGAGTTCGTGGGTCAGCTGGTGTCCGCCTTCGGCTGCTGCCATCCGGCACGCTTCTGACCACAGTAGATATTGCTCGCGCAATGTGGTCTCAGGGCAATGCTCGGCGTGTGATTGCAACATGGTGGCGGTGCTGCGGAGGTTTCCGGGAGCCAGCCAGTTGGCTTTGCTGCGTTCGTACGTGTCACGTATTTGACGGACGAGTAGCCACCAGCGAAATGTCGCCCACGCAATTCCTGCAAAGAGGTAACAGCCGATTCCGGCCAGCAGCACCCAGACGTTGTTCAAGAGCCAGGCGGGGAAGCTCATATTGTGCAGATCAGAAAGGCCTGCACGTTCCCATTGACGTCGGGAAAAATGCGATGCCGACGATGAGCGTTCCGAGCGTAACTCCGGCCGCGACGGAGTTGGCGGTTTCGATAAACCAGATAATCAGCCCGGACTGGACGATAACCAGCGTCCAGAACCAGAAGCTTTCGCTGGTGAGGATTTCGTTCAATATGGAACAACCGGGAATTTACGCGAATTGGAACTCCAAAGCACACGGACACGATAATCAGGAACTTGAATCAGGAACTTGAATCAGGAACTTGAATCAGGAACTTGATTAAGGAACTTGATTAAGGAACTTGATTAAGGGCTGGTGTTTTGTGTTGATCGGAGTGATTTTCAGTGATCGATCGCGAAGCGTTTTCGGGTTTGTTCTTTCTGTCATTTCTATCCGAAGCGACGGACGTTGAGGGCAGGACGGGTTTGTGCAGATATGAAGCGTCGGGGAAGATTCCATCTTTTTCGAGATTCGGATCAAACAGGTTTGGTCGCAGGTGCGGTAGCATCCGGAGATACACGTGTGTGGCGACGTTGAGCTACGGATTCAGGCCGAGGCGTTTTCGGATCGCAATCCAGGGTTGGATCTGTGTGAGAAACGGCAGGCCGTCAACGGTTGGCTCGTTTTGACGCGTGACCCCATCAACGGCGCCGGCTTCAGCAACTATTCGCTCGAGTAGCTGCTGTTGAGCTGTCACGGAATGTCGTTCGAGGAGATCGACTCGGTCGTGTTGAACGGCAATCGCTGCAGCAAGAGCGTACGCTCCCCAGTTGCTGACTCCTGCGACGATCGTGGCGTCAGCCGAGATGCGGCACGGAATTCGATGGGGGGTGGAACTGGTGATTCTTGGTACGAGTTCGTCTCTGGGAAATCGTCCCATACCGATTTCGTTTCCTCCGTCACCGATTCCGACCAGCCTAAGGTTTGGGGTTCTGGTTTTTGCGGATTCAATCAGCAGGTGCAGGTCTGCTGAAAATGCGTCGATGCTCTCGCCTCGCATGTTGCAGCAATGTCCCGGTTGCCAGGTCGATGATCTGGTCTTTTGTTTTTCACGGTCAATCGAAGGGACTGGCTGATTTCTGACCGGTTCAGCATCTGTGTAGCCGGGCCCGACACGCTCGATTGCAATGAAGTGTGAAATCTGCATGATCGGCATCGTACTGAGTACGTGTGTTCTCCACACTGCGGCTTGTTGACGATCTATCGGGCTTGCCAGAATTCTGGTGTTCAGGTTGTCAACCGCGTTGCAGGCAGCCTTTACGACTGGCTCGCAAACCTGATCAGTGATGATAGTTGTCGGAATTCTTAGATTTGCGAGCACGTCTGCGAGCACAACGGTCCCCGGTGGGCCGTCTGTTTCGGCATGGCCGTTGTAAGTTTTGGGGCTGCCGTGATGAGTAGCAATTTTGCTTTTCAGGCTGTCCGGGATGAAGAAGCCGGTGACCAGGCCGACGCCAGTAATCATGGAGTCTGGGCCGAAAATGTCCGCGGCTTTTGCAAGTTCTCCGCGGCCGGGGCCCTTATTGTCCGAGCCAATGAGTCCTCGCCTGGCAGGATCTCGCCTGATGATTGTCTCGAACTCTGAAATCAGCTTGTGATGGGGCATTGGGCCAGGCTGGCGGTTGGCGGCTGGATTGATAAGAGTCTTGTGCTGCGTTGCTTTGTTTGTGGGTTCGTTTCGGCTTTCCGGATCTGTGCCAGGGCAGTGTCACGAGCTGGCGATTAGTAATGCAAGCAGTGATGTATTCGGGATGTTACATCGACACGATAATCGCTGTTCGATACTGCGCTATTACGCTGCCTTCGTTGCCCTGGATTGTGGCGTCTTTTTCTGCTCTTGATTGGTGGTTGAGTGGCCTGGGTTTGCTTCCCGACGCCAGGAACCGCTGGTAAGCAACTTCCATTTTATGAGAAATCACCGGCTATAGGTCATCCTCTGAGTTGCGACGTGACGATCGAGCGACAACAATCCCGCGCCGCTGATGGCAGAGCCGCGCATTCTTTCGGGTGCGCTCGCACTCATCCGACAGGTTGAAGCTGAATCATGGCCAAGAAACCTAATACAGACGACATTCTTAGTAAGATTCGCAAGCAGGGAGCTGACAGCTCCGGTGGAGATGCTGACGGGTCTTCCTCTGATGGTGCAGCTCCGGCTGAAAAGCCAAAGGCAGCGCCTGCTGGTGGGCCTGCGGATATTCTGGCGAAGATTCGCGCACAGGGTGCGTCAGGTGCGGCCGCTGAGCCTGTTGAGGAAAAACCTGCTGCGGCGAAGAAGGCTGCCCCTAAAAGTCCCGCTGATATAATGGCGGCGATTCGTTCTCAGGGAGCTTCTGGTGGTGCCGCGACACCTGCCGCTAAGTCTGGGGTAGTGCCTTCAAAGAAGGCTGCCGTAAGTGCGGCACCGGATGGTGATTTGCCGCCAGTTGATGAGATGTTGCGGCAGATGAAGGCGGGGAAGGTTGGTGCTGCTGCTCCTGTGGTTGCTCCTGCGAAGCCTGTATTGAAAGTTCCCGTTCGGCCTGCAAAGAAAGCTGCTTCTGCTGGAGCGTCGACTCGGCGTGGGTTTGTGTCGTGGTTTGCGGCGGCATGGGTGTTGTTGACGGTGACGTCGGCGACATGGGTGCTGGGGCTTGCTCGCTTCATGTTTCCGAATGTGCTTGTTGAACCGCCGTCGCAGTTCAAGATTGGGTCTCCGGCGGACTATCCGCTCGGTACCGTTTCGACAAAGTACGCAGCGTCTAATGCGATCTGGGTTGTGCGGACTGATCAGTATAAAGGTAGGGATTTAATTTATGCTCTGGCATCGGTCTGTACTCATCTTGGGTGTACGCCGAGCTGGCTTGAGGGTGAACAGAAGTTTAAGTGTCCCTGTCATGGATCTGGTTTTTATATGACTGGGATTAATTTTGAGGGTCCGGCTCCGCGGCCGCTTGAAAGGGTTGGCCTTAGTGTGGCTCCTGACGGGATGCTCGAAGTTGATAAAAGTGTGAAGTTTCAGGAAGAAAAAGGGCAGTGGGAAGACGCGAAGTCTTTCGTTGATGGTTCGCTTGTCTGATTTTGCTGTCTGTTTGATTTTCTAGTTGTTTGTTTTGCCATTTGTCTCAGGTCGTGTTCGTCCTGAGTTCCGAGGGACCCATGTCTGTCGGCGACTACATTCGCGAATCGCAGATTTGGAAGAGTGTCTTCCGTCATCCGGCGCCGTACGATCGGCGAAACCGGGTTGTCGTGATGTTGACGAACTTCTTTCTGCATTTGCATCCGGTTTCGATTAAGCAGAATGGGATCGCTCTTTCATACACTTGGTGTATGGGTGGGATTACGTTCTTCTTGTTTCTTGCAGAGACGATTACCGGTGTCCTGTTGATGTTCTACTACCGGCCGACGCTGGAGTGGGCGTTTAACGATATTCTCGCGCTTCGTGATGTGAGTACGCTGGGGATTATGCGTGAAATTCATCGCTGGGGTGCCCATGCGATGGTGATTACCGTCTGGCTGCATATGTATCGAGTCTTTCTGACGGGGTCGTATAAGCCGCCTCGGGAATTTAACTGGGTAATCGGCGTTATTCTGCTGAAGTTTACTCTGTTGCTCTCGTTTACTGGTTATTTGCTGCCGTGGGATCAGTTGGCGATCTGGGCGATTACTGTCGGTTCTAATATGGCTCGCGCTACTCCGGTGCTTGGTCATGAGGGGCCGGGTTTTCAGTTGCTGAATATTGGCGGCTATGACCTGATTACGAATGCGAGTGATGCTCGTTTTCTGCTGTTGGGTAGTAAGTTTGTCGGTGAAGAAACGTTGAATCGATTCTATATCCTGCATTGTGTTGCGATTCCGTTAGCTGTTGCTGGCTTGATCGCAATTCACTTCTGGCGGGTTCGTAAGGACGGTGGTATCAGTCAGCCTCTGTAGGTCGGCTGGTGTTGGTTGCGCGGCTAAGTTGCCGTGCTTGTTTAGCTGTTGTGGTGGCTTCTACTGTAGTCACGTGCTCAGGATGACGGGTTCCGATGCATCATCCCAACTTGACATCAAGCGTCATCTTCGGACTGGGTTTTCTGTACCTGGTTCAGTTGGTGATGAATTTCTTCTGGACTATTCGTAGTCTGAAGAATGATGGTCATTGTCGGCTGCCGTCACTGCTTGGTGGTGCCGAAGTTCCAGTCGCCATGTGGTGGGGGCTCTACACCGCTGTATTGATAATGCTGACGGCTGCCCATTTTACAGGCTACTCAAGTCCCGACTCGTTCCTGATCCTTCTGCCGGACTGGTTCAAAGGGATCGTTGATGTTGCGGTAAGTGATCCGAAGTGGTTCTTTGCTGAGACAGTTGGGGTTTTTGCGGCGATCATAATTTTTCGTCGACAATTGGCGACGGATACAGCCGGTTGGATTCTACTGAACGCGTCGACGATGTTTCTGACTCTTAGTCTGACTGACTGGGATTTCCGTCAGATTGTCGGGAAGCCGGATAACGTCCCGATTGTTGGGATGTTGTTTATCGTAGGTTTCTTTACGTGGCTGTCGTTCAAGAAAGCCAATGAGAACGATAAGCGACTCGAGCAGGGGCTTGGTCCACTTGAAGGCGAGAATAACGAAAAGGTACTCGTCTGGCCTGATCTGGTTTATACGGAACTGATCGTGATGATTGGCCTGACGGCATTCCTGTTCTTCTGGGGTGTGTGTCTTGAAGCTCCTCTGGAAGAACCTGCGTCTTCGGTGAAAACGCCGAATCCTTCCAAAGCTCCGTGGTATTTTCTTGGGCTTCAGGAAATGCTGGTCTACTACGACCCGTGGCTGGCTGGTGTTGTGTTTCCGAGCACGATTCTGGGCGGCATGATGGCTCTGCCGTACATTGACTTCAATAAGAAGGGCAATGGCTACTACACGTTTAATGAGCGTAAGTTCGCAATCTCAGTATTCATGTTTGGTTTCCTTCCGCTTTGGGTTGGAATGATCGTATTAGGTACGTTCCTGCGTGGTCCCAACTGGAACATGTTCGGGATTTACGAATACTGGGATGTTCACAAGCTGGAAGCTTTGAACAACGTGAATCTGTCTGAGTACTTCTGGCTCTATGGGCTTGGTGTCTCAATGCCTGTGCCTGACGCCAACGATTCATTCTTCTGGCAGGTTTGCACGATCGTTTATCGTGAGCTGCCAGGGATTCTTTTGACTATTGGGTATCTGTTGGTGTTGCCGTCTGTGATGGCGATGACTGTCTTTCGCAGTTTTGCTTTCCGCATGGGTTTCTTTCGGTTCATGGTGTTTGCAAACCTTGTTCTGCTAATGGCGGCGTTGCCGGCGAAAATGGTGCTTCGGTGGTTGTTTAACTTGAAGTACCTGGTGGCGATTCCTGAGTACTTTATCAATATCTGAGTAGTTCCGTGGTTGGCTGTTAGTGGTAGCCAGCGGCTTCTGTGAATTTCGTTTAACTGGCCAGGTCCGGACGACAATGCCTGCAACTGACCAATATCTCCGCGACATCAAGAAGGTGCACGTTGTCTTCTGTCTGTCTGCGATCGCGTTTGCAGTGTCGACGGTTGTGATACTGTATCGTGACCATGATGACGAATGGCGCGGGTATCAAAGTAAGTTCGATGCCATTGAGATGGCGGTTGCTCAGGGGGCAATTGAATCTGCAGAAGTGGCGGCAGCCGGTAGTGTCGAGGGCTATGAAGCCGAAAGTGCGAAGTTTCAGGATGAGATCGATGTCCTCACGGCAATGCTTGAGTCGACCGATGAGAAATACGCTGAATTGGTTAAGAAATACGAGGAATCGACGGATGCCGTTGCGGAGATGGCGAGGCTTTACGATCTGAAGGGTCGTGAAGTTCGGTTCAAACGGGCTGATCGTGATGTGGCAAAAGCTAATCTCGATCTCGGTATTCGTGATGCCGTCTCGGATGACGAGATGGCGCGACTGAAGTCTAAGTTTGACATAGCCTTAGCTGTCGTAGTTGCATTGGAGCTTCAGTGGGAGCAGCTTGAAACCAAGTACCGAAGCGAGCAAAAAGAGTTAGCTGCGATTACTGCCGACCGGGACGCCCTGGATAGCGAGTTGAAAGCGTACACATCACAAGTCGTCAGGATCGAAACGGCGCTCGACGATATTGCTCCAAATAGCTGGCTCAAAAAGTACAAACGGAAATTTATGGAGTTGCCGATTATCGACGGCTTTAACGGGCACCAGAGAGTCATTCAGGATTGGTTGCCCGAACTTAAGATTACGCTCGGGATGTCGAAGACGGCCCGGTTCGATCGATGCCGGACCTGTCATCTTGGTATTGATAAGTTCGGTGCTGGCGACATTCCTAGCTTTCCGCATGCAGGAGACGGTTCTGGTTCAGCTGAGGAATGGGTTGCTGCAAACGAATTCCCGCATCCCTTCGCAAGCCATCCTCGCCCGGATGTTTACCTGACAGCCGCCAGTCCGCATCCACTGCCTGAGTTTGGCTGCACCATCTGCCACGATGGCCAGGGCTCGGCCACAAGTTTTCATAACGCTCAACATGGTCCGAACGATCCGGTCCAATCGGATGAGTGGAATGAAAAGTATGGATATTCTCATAACCATTTCTGGGAGTATTCAATGCTTCCGGAACGCCTCCGTGAGTCAGCTTGCCTTAAGTGTCATCACGAGGTTATCGAGCTTGGCGTTAATCCTGACTACGGTCCTACGGCTCCTAAAGCATTCGAGGGCTGGGAACTCATTCGAAAGTACGGTTGCTTCGGCTGCCACGAGATTAATGGATACGATGGTCATGATCGGATTGGCCCGGATCTCAGGCTGGAACCTACGGTTGAGGAGCTGCCAAAGTATGCTTCCGATCCAAATATGGTTCCTGGGAAAATGCGAAAAGTCGGGCCTGGCCTGAAGCACATCGCCCAGAAATCCGGTGAGAACTGGATCGCTTACTGGACCGAAGACCCGCAACGGTTTCGGGCGTCGACCCGCATGCCGAAGTTCTTCGGTTTGAGTAACCTCGAAGACCACGCCGGGATGAACATCTCAAAGGTTGAGCTGGCGGGGCTTGCTCAGTTTCTGACTAAGCAGTCCACGAACATCGAACTTGATTCACCCGTGGAAGGATACAAACCGGATATCGAGCGTGGCAAAGAGTCGATGGCCAAACGGGGTTGTATTGCCTGTCATAAGCACTCTGATCCGGCCTTTGCTGGAGCCGAAGCTGACTTTGGTCCAGACCTGTCAGTGACTTCGCAGAAATTACTTGCAGGGAAAAAGGGTTTTGATTGGGTCTACACCTGGATTCGTGATCCACAGCGGCATCATCCCAGAAGCAGAATGCCCAATCTGTTCCTTGAGCCAGTCCTCGATGGCGACGGAAATGTGCTTGAAGACCCCGCAGCAGATATTGCCGCGTTTCTTGTTGGCGAGGGACCGAAGGAATGGCCGGAACCAGAATACGATGAAAAGGCAGCTAACGATCTGGCTGAGTTGTACTTGTCAGGGAAATTGCTGACGGCTGCTCAGTTTAAAACATTCATGGAGACGGGACTGTTCCCTCTTTCCAGGGAAGACATCAAGGGTGATGAAATCGAGCTGGTTTACGAGGGCGAAGGTGCTCCAGATGAAGACCAGTTCAAGACGATGATGATGAACTACCTGGGGCGTCGGAGTGTTTCTCGTTACGGCTGTTACGGCTGTCACGACATCAACGGCTTCGGAACGTCGAAACCGATCGGTACTGCGTTGCAGGATTGGGGTCGTAAAGATCCCAGTCGTCTTGCTTTGGAGCACGTCGCAGAATTTCTTCACCACCACGGTGAAAAGGATGGGAGCAGTACCGCTACCTTTGTTGAGGATGCCCTCAGGGATGAAAACGCGGATGCGTTTGATTCTGAAGAAGAGCAGGAAGAAGCACTTCGAACCAGTTTCTTCTATGACAGCTTGATGCATCATGGACGACCGGGATTCATCTTTCAGAAACTACGACATCCACGCAGTTACGATTTCGAGAAGACGCAGTCAAAGACGTATGTCGAAAGACTGGTGATGCCGAAGTTCCCGCTGACTGATGAGAATATAGAGTCGATCGCGACATTCGTGCTGGGGCTTGTGGCTGAACCACCTGCATCGCAGTACGTCTACACACCAGATCGTCGATCTGAGGATCGTGACCAGGGTGAAATCCTGCTTCGCAAGTACAACTGCATCAGCTGTCACATGACGGATATGCACGAGATTGAAGTTGCAGTTGCGGAAGGTGATCAGGCTGGTGAGCCATCTGACGCGTCAGCGTTCCATGGATTTGCCCTGGATAAGCTTCTGGAAATTCGTCCTCCGCAGCAGGCATGGACTGGGCGCGATCATGAAGTGGTTATCGACGGCGAAGAAAAACCTCTTCCTACGGCTAAGTTCCGCGGGATGCTGATGATGACTCCGGAGAATTCTCCGTTCTATGACGAAGAAGATCCTGAGACCTGGCAGTACAGCTTCACAACGTGGGAGCCCTCATCATTGACTAAGCCCGGTTCTGATGAAGACGGTGGCGTTAAGCTGCCGGGCTCTCTCTTCGTGACCCAACAGTCACGCATTGCAAAACTGAAACGAGCTCAGACAGGTGGTTTCGCTGAATGGCTCGTGCGACGAAGTATGGGTGATGAGTTCAATCCGAAAGGGTTTGACGACGCGTGGCAGAATGGTCCGCCACCTCTGTTTGGCGAAGGTGTGAAGGTGCAGACCGAGTGGCTCTACCGATTCCTGCGAGAACCAGATCAGATTCGATACCTGAAAACAGGCATACGAATGCCGAAGTTCAACATGAGCAGTGATGAAGCTCGTATTCTGGCGAACTACTTTGCAGCAGCCGACGGGGCAATTTATCCCTACGAGGCGATTCCTCAGTCGGATCAGGAATATCTTGCTGAGATGCAGGATCTGTTCAGCACGAATCATGCGGAACGTGCCTCTGAGCATTCCTACCTTCAGGAATCGTGGCAAATGCTGAGTACGACGCTCTGCATCAAGTGTCATAGTGTCGGTGGGCGAGAATTCGCCACTGATCCAGGCAAACCGAATGATCCAAACGTGACACATGCACCAAATCTGGAACGAGTGAACTCACGGTTGCGGCCAGACTGGCTGTCTGTCTGGGTGTCCAATCCGAAGTGGATTACTCCTTACACGGCGATGCCGATTCCGTTTCCTAAAGGTCAGAAGCAGTACGCGCCATTGTTCGGAACGGATGCCGAATCGCAGACCATTGGTGTTCGTGATGCGTTGATGAACTACTACAGGTTGCTGGAGAAGAATACCGAACCTCTACCGCCATGGCGTGACCCGGCTGCAGCAGCGGCCGAGCAGGCAAGCCTCAACTAACGGTAGTATTTTCGGAGAACAAGCCATGCGAAATATAACTGCACTTGTGATTGCCCCCGCGGCACTACTGGTTGTGATCGGCTGCGACCTCGCATCGATGGACCCAGGCGGCGGAGCAGTCTCTCAAACGGAGGTGACAGTCCGTGGCGGGATAGACGCGGGACCACCGCCTCCCATCGTTCCGGATGCAGTCGATGTCCTAACCGGCGATCCTGGAAGTATTTCTGGTACTATCCTGTTTGACGGCACAGTGCCAAAGTTGCCACCTGAAGTTGCTCAAGGAAGTGCGAAGGCTGATCCTTCGATTTGTGCGAAAGATGGGAACATTCCCAATGAGTCATTGATCGTTGGTGGCGGTGGTGGAATTGCAAATGTTTTCGTCTACTTGTCCAAGGCTCCGAAGGGGGCCACGTTTGATAAGCCTGAGACTCAGCCGTTTCTGGACCAGCAGTCATGCATTTTTCGGCCGCATGCATTGCTGCTGTGGTCAGGGTTGGATTTTGAGATGAAGAACTCGGATAAAGTTCCGCACAACGTGCAGACATTTCCGGCAAGAAACAGCGGTGAAAACAATAATCTGTCACCTGGAGCCAGCATGGTGACGTCTTTCCGAAATGCAGAACCGCAGCCGTTTCCTTCCAAGTGTGCCATTCACCCATGGATGCAGTATTGGACGCTGGTCGTTGATCACCCGTTTGCAGCAGTCACAGATGCAGATGGGAAGTTTACGATTCCGAATGTTCCACCCGGAAAGTACAAGTTCCGAGTGTTTCATGAACGTGGAAATCTGCTGGAGCGTGGAAAAGAAGTTGTAGTAAAACCAGAAGCTGAAACTGCTGTCGAGTGGAAGTACGCTGCAGGTAAATTTGGACTCTAAATCGAAGATGGCAACTTGAACCTGGTAGTCAGGTATTGGTTGAAGCTCTTCGTACCATGTTGAAGAGATATGTCAGTGACTAGGACAATCAGCATTATTCTAATCTTTGCTGCACTGCCCCTCGTGGGTTGTGAATCTGGTCGTGCGCCAAGTTTTCAGCTTAGCGAGCAGAGTCAGGATTTAAGTGGCTTTGCTCAGGAAAAGGTGCAGGGAGAGCTTGAGGCGGGATTTGGTACGCCCTCAAATCTCGTTGTGTGGTCCAAGTTGAATGTTGATTTTGGCCAGTATTCCGGAACTGTCAGAAAAGTTGGGCCCCGCGCTGGTACGTTGAAGATTGCCGGCGAGGGTTTGGCTGTTGCATCAGGTCTTGCTGGGGTGCGAAGTCTTGACGATCTTAAAGGGGCCGCAGTTGTTGTCTCTTCGCCAGTCGTAGCAGATGAAGGCGATGTACAATCCGGTGGCCAGGACGACTCGCAGTCTGAAGACGCACCAGCAACGGAAGAAGCGGAATCATCTACAGGTGAGCCTGATGCTTATCTTGTGGCGTCGTATGATCCGGTAGATCGATTATTGAGTGTCGTGAACGGGGACGGACAACCAGCTCAGTTGAATGCTTCTGAGGGGGATACTGTTCAGATTCTTGGATCGGCATTGCAGAAAGGTCGTAACCTGTATCTTCGACACTGCATGCACTGTCACGGAGTCAGCGGTGATGGAGCTGGCCCGACAGCTCAATATTTCAAAGTGAAGCCCCGGGATTACCGCCAAGGTGTTGTCAAATTTACTTCGACAAAGGCTAATGTTCCACGTCCAAACCGGGATGATCTTTTCCGGATCATCAAGCTGGGCGTACCAGGGACATACATGCCATCGTTCATGTTACTGCCCGACGATGAGGTCAATACGATTGTCGAGTATGTTCGCTGGCTTGCTATGCGAGGCGAAATGGAACGCAAATTGAACGCCTGGCTTTCTCTTGACTACTCAAAGGAAGCCGTCACAGATATGGAAGAACCCGCTTCCGAAATTGAGGCGGCGTTTGTGGAAGCATGGGCTGAGGATGCCAGCGATAACATCACTCAGTTTAGCGAAGAGCTGCAGCTGGACTGGGAAGAAGCAAACAAGGGTGAAAGTATCGTCGTGCCGACCGTGGAAAGAATTCCGTCGTCGCCCGACTCGATCAAGCGTGGCAGAGAGATTTTCCGTGGTAACAAAGCGAAGTGTGCTTCCTGTCATGGTAAGACTGGCAGAGGTAACGGGCCGTCAACGGAAGGTTTCAACGACCTGCCTGGTCAGCCAGGAGTTAAGTCTGATAAAGCTGGTCTGTTCGACATTTGGGGGAACATAGTTAAGCCAAGGAATCTGACAACTGGCGTGTTCCGTGGCGGTCGTCGTCCCATCGATATCTTTCGTCGGATACATTCCGGGATCAAAGGGACGCCGATGCAGGCGTTTGGAACGACCTTGAAGGAAGAAGAAATCTGGGATGTAGTGAATTACGTTATCAATGTCCCATTCGAAGATAAGCAGAGTGAACACTAAGCAGACTTTTTGTATCGCTGGCGTTCAATTCGAAATTATCCGTTCCGCGGTGGAGAGTAAGTGGTGAATAAGTTCTGGCCCATATTTTTCATGTTCTGGCCGATTCTTGCGATCGTGAGTTTCGTGATCGCGCCGAGCATGAACTGGTGGTTCCCAGGGCCTGCCATGAGCCCCCTGGGACAGCAGATCGACAATCTGTTTTACCTGATCCTGGTGATTGTTGCCGTAACCTTTGTAGGTACGCATGTCGCCATGGGTTATGCACTTTGGCGAGGGGTCGATAATAAAGATCAGAAGGCGTGGTTCTCTCACGGCAGTCATAACCTTGAAATCCTGTGGTCCATTGCACCTGCTGGAGTTCTGATGTTCATCTCGCTTTACCAGCTGGATGTATGGATGGAGTTCCGAGTCAAGTCGCATTTCCCAGAAGGCACAACTCCAGTCGCCGAGGTCACTGCTCGGCAGTTTGAATGGCGGATTCGCTACCCGGCTCCTGGCAAAACATTGATGACGACTCCGCAAGCGGATGACCTGTATACCGTTAATGATCTGCATGTGCCGTATGGTCGGCCGGTTTCAATCCGGCTGAGGTCAATGGACGTTCAACATGCCTTCTTCGTTCCTGAGTTACGTGTAAAGCAGGATGCTGTGCCTGGTGCCGTGATTCCAGTCTGGTTCGAAGCGAGTGAACTGGGCGAATATGACCTGACTTGTGCAGAGCTTTGCGGCTGGGGGCACTATAAAATGCGCGGCCGAGTGTTCGCGGAGAATGAGTCCAGTTTCGAACGATATCTTGAGACCTTGCAGGCAGAACAGAATTTTGACGGCGTCACGCAGCCCGAGTATTCCGGGGCTCAGATCGCTGGATACGGAATCGAGGACTCACAGTGAGTACGCTAAACCCTTCGGCTGATCTCTCGGCACATGCTCATGATGATCACGGTCACCATGAGATCGGCTTCATAAGCAAGTACGTTTTCTCGACTGATCACAAGATGATCGGGAAGCAGTTCCTGTTCACGACTTTGTTCATGTTGCTGGTCGGTGGTTCGCTCGCACTCGGCGTTCGCTTTCAGCTTGCCTGGCCATGGCGTGCCATGCCAGTGGTCAGTCAGGCTGCAGAAGTCCTCGGTGGACCAACTTTCGTTGCTGAAGGCGGACAGATTTCACCTGAGTTCTACACGATGCTGTTCACCATGCACGCATCCGTGATGATCTTTCTGGTGATCATTCCGATCCTTGCGGGAGCGTTTGGGAACTTCCTGATTCCTCTGATGATCGGTGCAGACGACATGGCCTTTCCGGTGCTCAACATGTTGAGTTACTGGTTTATGTGGCCGGCTATCGCCTGTTTCGGCTTGAGTTTTACGGTCGGCGGTTTGAACGCGGCACCGGCTCAAGGGTGGACGTCCTATCCAGTCTTGTCGGCGATTGTAGATTCGGCGCCCGGGGCTGGTGATGCGCAAACTTGGTGGCTACTGGGCCTCACGTTTGTCGGCGTTTCTTCCATGATGGGGTCGGTCAACTACATGACCACCATCATCAATATGCGTGCTCCCGGAATGACACTGTTCCGAATGCCTCTGACGATCTGGTCGATGTTTATTACCGCGATTCTGCAGGCGTTTGCGTTGCCAGTGTTGACGGCCGCAGGTTTCATGCTGCTGACAGAGCGAACGCTCGGGTTCAACTTCTTTGTTCCAGGTGGATTGATTGTTAACAACGGTGATCCGACGGTGGGTGGCGGTCAGCCCCTGCTTTGGCAGCATCTTTTCTGGTTCTACTCGCACCCGGCTGTGTACATCATGCTGTTGCCGGCGATGGGGATGGTTTCAGATATGCTCGCGTGCGTCGTTCGCAAGCCGGTCTTTGGTTACAAGCCGATGGTTTACTCGATGGCGGCAATTGCAGGCCTTGGGTTTATCGTCTGGGGCCATCACATGTTCACAAGCGGGATGAATCCTGCTTTGGGCATGACGTTTATGATCTCGACGATGATGATCGCTCTTCCTTCTGCTGTGAAAGTCTTCAACTGGATTGGAACGATCTGGGGCGGCAAGGTGACATTCAATACCG
>JACLAC010006586.1_pt1 | contig 14803 bp, 6 predicted proteins | sample 8027881 | NCBI WGS metagenome assembly JACLAC01 (sample SAMN15725517, study PRJNA655200) | protist metagenome | isolation source: fluorescence activated cell sorting (FACS) single amplified genomes of... | place: Spain: Blaines Bay Microbial Observatory, Mediterranean Sea | collected 2016-01-19 | reverse complement strand
GGTATCTTATTAAATAGTCGAGCTGTGAACCTAATAATTTCTGAAATTAAATTGAAAGATGCTACCCAACATATGATTCAACGGTTGAAACATCAAAAATATGGTTTGTTTCCATGTTTTTCACATGGTTTAGATAGCCTTAAGAGGCTCGCTCAATGTCTGAAATGGAGACATGATATACGTCTTACTCCATTTCCAAGTAAACAAGTCTTACTCCGAGCACCTGTAGCATGCAATGAGATTCATAGCAGAGAACCAACAGAAAGTGAAGAGATAAAGCAATATCCCATCACAATTCGATCTTCTTTCAAAGCCACAGATCCATCGTGTTACGAAGCTCCTTGCAATGATATTGAATGTCTGAAGGACATTACCAATGTGATAAGAAATACAATTTTCTTCGTTCCATCCTGTGCACGATATATCCAGCGTTTAATCTCCTGGTTGAAACACATAGCAGTTACGCTTACCAATCTTGATTTTCAAGGCGAAAGACAAAATATGGAAGGTATATTACAACATAATCAAATCTTTACGATTGCATCCGAGAGTGATGATATACAATTTATTCGATCGCAATTGGATAAGCATGGGTTTCAACAAGTAGAAATATTAATTGCAAAAACCATTCAGAATAACCTACATGGAGCTCAGTTAAAACCAATGCATGGATTTTCAATTCTTTATAAGAGACTAATCAGTAACAATTATGACGTTTTGAATCGAATGAAATGGTTCATCCATGTAGATGATGATACGACGATAAATTTAGCAGGATTAGCATTTCGATTAGCAAAATACAAAGAACAAAATGATAAAGCAATTTTATTAACACACTTATTTGACGCACACATACCTAATGGAGCGGCAACTACTTTGATGGTATTTTCACATTTAGCATTTAAGAAATTTTCTCAAGATTTCATACGACATGCCGCGGAATGGAAAGATATGGAAAAAACATCGGCTGCAGCAATCCATGGATTCGATGTATTCTATGGCACCGTTGCAAGAAGAACTGATGTAAAATTGATTCATACAGAAGGCATAATTAAGCATGGCATTATTGTTGATAATACAATTGTTTTGGCATATGAACTTCATACATATAATAATTTTTCTAATTATGCCATGGATGTAACGTCCAACTTGTATATCAAAAAGGCGAATCTATTTTTAGCTTTAAACGAGAATTATATATTCAAAAAATCATTATTAAAAGAAACTCAATCCAGAGAAGACACATATGATCATAACAAACGCCCATTTTCAATTAAAGACCAAATGATTGATACGTCAAAATATTTCGTGGAGCATAATAACTTGAAAAAGGCTGGCGGAATTGGACTTCATTGGAAAAAATTTCTTTTTTTCTCATCAACTATGCCAATATCGCTATCAATTAATACTAATGCGAATCCAAATATACAACATTCAAATTTGTTAAAGTTATATTCACCAATTGTCAAGCCATCTATCGAGAAAAACTTTCGAACTTGTAAAAACAACCCCTCTAATCTGAAAAATATTCATACTGTAATAACCTTTGAAAATAACCCATTAAGTTCAGGTGGTATAAATCCTGGTAATTTTGCTCATGCCATCAATGACCATTTGATTCCATTATATGCACTAAAAATGTTAATGGCAGGTCGTGATAGCAAGAATACTAAATATGAGAGGAAAAATCAAGTAATTTTCCTAGCTCCTGAGAAGAATTCTAACGATTTCTCGCAGGATCATCAAATTTTATTAAATTGTATTGGTGTTTCAGATAACCTACAATTTTTGGCAAGCGCAAGTTTTAATTGTGATGCTATAAGAAAAATATTAAAGGTGGGGCATAATGGTAACCCATCAAGACCAATGCACGTAAATGTTAATAATATTTGCTCTAACAATGTATACCATATTGACTCTGGTGGATGGGAACGTTGGTGGCAATTATGGAGTGTCCACATGAACGCAGCATATAATTGGGCAGCAGCTAGATACATGCCTAATCCATCTGCAAATGGTAGAAGTCCATATGCAATCGCTTTGATTTATCGAATGTTTGTATCCAACCTAATCACAAAAAGTATAAGAGACCCATTTATGAATGATTTTGTATATCATGAAGTTGTATTTTCTAATCGTAAAGGTAAACGCCGAATATTAAATATGAATGAAATTGTAAACTATGCAATAACTGAATTGTCTGACATTGTTATTGTAGATAAAGATATTTTATATTTTGAATCATATCCATTGATCAAAGCTGCAAGGAAATTGTACCATTCGAAAGTATGGATATCACCACATGGTGCAAACATGGCAAATATGATATTTATGAACAAAGGCAGTACAATTATTGAACTTTTACCATATCGCTGCCAACGCTTACGTATATTTTTTCAATCCATGGCATCCATATTAAAATTAAATTACATGTCCATTGAACCATCGGATGCATCAGATGTTGACGGTTTACGAGGCGAAATGAGTCGCGATGCAACGGCTGTTGATGAAATTGCATTGGCAAGACGTTCATGTGATTTAGGGCAATGTATACGTGGTGAAAATTGGGAATATTATAATTTCACCATCGATCCAAGCATTGTTACGGAAAATATTTTAATAGCATTTGAGTAAGAAAGAATTGAAAATATACCAGTAGTGCAGTACATATAAAAAAATTAGAGGGGAGAGAGAGCTGGCTGGGCTGGGAGAGGCTAATTTTGTGATCTTTTATTAATTTTACGAAAATTCTCTAATATATTATCATATACGAATCTCGTATTATACTTGCACACTTCTCATATACGAGGATGCATATAGCCGCCAAACATAATAAATTCTTCGACATTTTTGACCACTTTTCTTCCTTAAAGTAAAAGCTTGAAAACCCCCTGGATATTGACCACTCTGTAGCCAACTATTATTATAGTAAAATTTCTAAAAGCACTAACATACGACCACTTTTGTGGTCAATAATAATGTCTTCAATAATATTAAAATTATTATATATATAATAAATATCTAATCTAGGTCCTAGACTTTTCAAAGAAAATAATAAATATCCATATTTACAATACTTGAATTAAAGAAGAAGAAGAAGACCGACCGGGGTAATAAATTTATTGAAAAAATTGCTTCAGTTTATTAGAATAAAAAAGATACACATCATAGACGACAACACACATAGCTCATATACATCTATATATTATATATAAATATCGTTAAAATGCATTGGACTATGATACCTTTTTTGATAATTATCATTTTATTACAAACGAATTGTATTATTGCTTCCCAGCAATATCGATGGATACATGGTAGGTATGTATCTGTTGCTATTTTAAATAATAATAATTCAGAGGACTGTATTGTTACCAATGCACCTTATAACGCGCAAGGAAATGGAAAAACAAATACGACTGATGCTATTCAACGTGCAATTGATGATCCTAATTGTGGAAAAATTGTCATACCATCTCCAGGTACTTTTCTTATTGCTGCTTTGAGGCTTACAAGAAGTAATATTGAACTTCACATTCAACAAGGCGCAACATTAAAAATTTCAAACGAACGTGATAAATGGCCTGGAACAGCAAATATAATTCAAGCAACAAATGTAAGTCATGTTGCTATTACAGGTGGTGGGACAATTGATGGGCAAGGTCTTGTTTGGTGGCAACATCGCGAGGACTTCAGACCTCATATGGTACAATTTACACAAGTTAAAAATGGAATCTTGTTGGATACTTTGTATTTAAATGCCCCAAATCATGTATTGGAATTATTTTGTGATAATTGTGAACTCGCACATATTAAAGTATTTAATCCTCCATCAACTGGAAAAGCATGTGAACATGATAATACATGTAGCCACAATACCGATGCAGTAGATATTCATGGAACTCCCTTTTACGTACATAATGTGAATTTTACAACAGGAGATGATAATATTGCTAGTCATGCTAATCATACACTTGTAGAAGATTCGTTTTTTGGAACTGGCCATGGTGCAAGTATAGGCTCATTGTGTGGTTCCTATTTAACAAATATTACATTTAGGAATATAACATTTCATGGAACGACATGTGGAGCAAGGATTAAATCTCATCCCAAATGCTCTGGTCATGTATGGGATGTAACATATGAAAATTTAACAATGTACAATGTGAACCAGGCAATTGACTTGACTCAATTTTATGATGGCACTGGCCCATCGACGTACTTATTTGAACGTATTGTATTTAAAGATGTTTTGGTGGTTGGAGGACGTTCTGCAAAATTTCCATCAGAAAGTGGAAGTAATAGTGACGATGATGCTATGGTTGATTTTGATTGCGACAACCATTACGATGGAAAAGCAAATTGTTATGTTGCATTGGACAATTTAAAATTTATTGGATTTAATAATAATGAGGAAAATAAAATTACAATGAGCTGCAAAGGGGTGCGTGGAACTACAAAGAAAATCGATGGAATTAATGATTGTTTAAAAAAAGAATAGAGCTTTTAAATTTGATGTATGTATACCATACACCATATATTTTTTTTTATCATGTTAATTACGATTTTCATTGGTACTCGCGTTTATAAAATCGAAGAGAAGAATAAATTTATTTTTAAATGCCACACCCAAAAGAAAAATAAACAAACAAATTTTAACGCGTGAGAAAACACAAGTGTGTAACATGTGTGTGTGTGTGCGCGTAAAAAATAAAAAAAATAAAAATTAAAAAATATAGTGTATATATGTGTGGTATATTGTTATCGTTTTTTTTAAATTTTCAATATTAAAAAACACTTCATGAATTTTACCCTTCTCCGAGAGATGATATTTTTATTAAAAATGAAATTTCAATCCTGTAAAAGTTTATAATGCAAATTCAGACACACGCGACTGAAACCTGGACAAAATCCTGGACATGTTACTAGAAGTTGACCATTATCGTCATCAAATTTATTTCCTTTACCTCCATAAAAACGCAATAATCGAAGTATATGATCTTTAAATTCGGAACTGTTGGAAAAATAAACATAATCAACAGGGGTAAATTTTCGACGTAAAGTCCTACAATTGATGTCATAATGTTTCTTAAACATTCGATCCAATAATATCATTATTGTATTCATATTTCTTTTAGAATACATTGCTGCAAAATGAAGGGAATTTCTACCTCCTTCAGTTTGAATAGTAGGATCTGCACCATGTTCCAATAAATATTTCACGATTTCATCGTATTCATATTTAGCAGCTTTCATTAATGCTGTACGATTGAAGCATTTTGTTGTTTTGCCTTTCCGGTTTATCATTTCTTGCACTGTAATCCCAGACGTATGTTGATCATGATACATAACAAACAATTTAACATCTGCAAAACGACCCTTTTCACATGCAACTACAAATGGATCGGGTGCTCCCATCAACGTCGGAGGAAATTCTTTCTTGTATTCATTTGTCAGAAAATCAATCACATCATGCTTTTTGCAATCATTTTGAATCAAATAAGCGACAATATCATGGTGTCCATTGTATGCAGCTGCCACTATCGGTGGCATAATATAACCATGGCTATTTTTACCTGGCTCTGTAACCATAGCATAAACATTACTATCAGCACCATGAACACGTTTATAACCTTTAATGAAAAGTTTGACATCCACAAAACGTCCTTTTTCGCACGCAACAACGAATGGACTTGGTCTTCCTCTTGGCGTAATTGGAAATTCATTACGATATTCCTCCATCAGTTCAAGTGGATCTTTTTCAGCACGTATTACCAAGCCTAAATCCCAATCAGGTTCGATAGAACTTTTGTGATCTCTGTTCACCGTGCTAAATTCAATAGCAGCTTGTTGCGAATCACTATTAGCAATACCACACGTAATGGTTCCTTCTTCTACAATATCACTATCATTTTCGTCATCTTCTCCTGATGATGAATATATTCCAGATGGCAAATAAAGTAATGGAGATTTTTCGAGGTCATTGTTGTTGTCCTCGTTGTTGTTGTTGTTGTTGTTGTTGTTGTCGGCGCTTAAACGATAATTTCCAAACATTAGCTTTCGATTCGATTCATTTATCATTTGCATACCAAGATTAAAATATTGAGAATCACGCAAATTTAAATCAATAACATTGAATGAAGTGATATTGGATACTAAACTTGTAGGGCATTTCTTTAACAAATTGCCAATTTTATCTTTGTATTTGACGTCAGTAACAATTACCGTCGGTATTTTATATTTTATAGCCCATTGTATTTCTTTACGACACCAATCTCGGGTAAAATATAATTTGCTCAGAACAAGTACGAATGTTTTAGAATTTTTAACTCCTTCTTCCATTGCATCGGCATCCCTTGCTTTCATATACACATCTAGCCAACATTTTTTTCGTAGTGCCCATGGCAGATGCAGTGTCATGGATGAATATATTTTTTCAGCAATTATGCTTGCATCAACCGTTGCATATGAAATAAAATAATCCCAATGACCAGGTTGATTCATAATTGATTGTTCATTTCCCATTTTGTTAATAAATACAAATGAATTATGTTTTACTTTCTCCCTATTACTGTTCGATGAAGTTCTATGATAGATGATATACGTTTTCTTGGTTGTTTTTTGTTATACATATATTTGTGGTAAAAAGTTATATATATTAGTCCTGTGTATTAGTAAATATCTATAAAATAGTCCTATATTTTTAACATGCTTTTAACGTTGTATGATCATCATTTTAATTATTTGTGATCTTCTAAAAAATGTTGGTCCTTGAACAGTCGCCGAACACGAAGTTCTAAATTAGACTAATAAAATATTATACTGAAATTCTTCCTATATATGGCAAATAATTAATCGAGACGTTACTAAGTTTTCAAAATTTCAGTGTAAATTGAACTAATGAAATGTAAATTGTGTGATGGACTACACGGTATCATCAACATATATTATACAACTGTGTTATATAAGAAACATCACAAGAGTAAACGATACAAATCTAGAAGATAGAACGAGATAGCAAACTATAATAAATATAAGAATAATAATATTTCCACATTTTTGTTTCTTTGTTGTCTGTTTTTTTATTTATTTTTTTTTTTTGATAAGATTTAGAAATTCTATTGGTAAATTAAAAAATAAGAACCAATATGGCTGCGAATGTAGATGCGTCTATATCGGAAGGTGCGAATTTAATTAAAAAGCGACAATATCATGCTGCAATTGCATTGTTGGAAAAGGTAGCACAAGAAAATAATAGTAAATCACAAGAAGAACGAGCAAAGCGATTTGCAGAAAAAGCAATGCAACATTTGTCTTCAGATCCATATCAAGCTTTAAATTTACCAAAACGTAGTAGTCGGAAAGATGTTAAAAAAACATATAGGAAACTTGCTTTGAAATATCATCCAGATAAGAATAAATATACAGCTGATTTATTTAAAGTTATTAGCGGTGCATATGATAAATTAAAGGATAAACCAACACCAAAAAAAGGACAAGCATTTTCAAAGCCAGCACCACCACCTAGAAGAAGTTCTAGACGTTCAAATAGCAGTACCAGTAATAGTAGCAGCAGCAGCACCAGTAACAATAGCAATCATCACTATGCAAAATATAAAAATGCGAAAGCATCTAATAACGCACCACCTCCTCCACCTCGGCCAAAATATTATGCAAAATATCATCATTCAAACAATGGACAGCACCCAAACGAACCAAAGAAACCGTCATTTTTTCGACCTGCAAATGAAGCCCGCCCTGCTGGCACTTCTTCTAAACATAGTTACAATAGTGGGACAACGTCATCTGCATACCCACGTCCACCATGGCGTAATAAGCCAAAAACTTCAACATACGATGATAAACCAAAAAGTGCAAGAGCAGGATATTCAACATACGATGATAAACCAAAAAGTGCAAGGGCTGGATATACAAATACAAGTTATGATTATTATACAAATATGCCAAATAGTGCACGAAGTGGTTATGAAGAGAGTAAAAAAAATGCAAAAAAAGAAAGAACAAAACCAAAACGAGCTCGTGATATGCCTGGGTTTCCTGAAAGAAAGCCAGACTATACTCGTAGTAAAAATAGTAGTAGTAGTAGTAGTAGCAGCAGCAACAGTGAAAAATATCCATATTCAACGAAATATAATAAACAATATCAAAAAGAAAAATATAACGGTGGTACGCAAAAGCCAACACCAACACCAGATACATTTGATGGTATTAATAGTGAGGATTTCCATCGTGCAGAAGAAGCAATGAAGCAATTTTGGGAAACAGGGGAGTTTCCATTTTCATTCGCTAAAAATGACCCAGCAAAAGCTGCTGATATATTTGCAAAAATGTTTCAACAACAAACACCAGAGCAAAGGACTGCATTTAAAAATGCTTTTGCTAAGAAATTTAATAATGTCAAAGCAACAAATGCATGGATGGGAGTGAACCAACCACGTGTATGGCGACAACGGCCGAAAGAAGACCCGCCATTGAAAAGAGCGACGAATGTCTTTAATGGTGTAAACAAACCAACCTCAGGTCGCTCATCAACTGGTGGACTACCAACGCCACGCGTTACTGGATTGCAAATGCATGAAGCGGCAGATAATTCCGTCGTATTGTTATGGAATACAGTATGCCAAGGTGTTAGTGAAGGTTTAACGAATGTATTGTACGAATTGCAATTTAGAGAATTTGGGGCAAAGCATTGGTCTGTCAGTTCAGATACGATTCGTACTACGACAGTTAGAAAGAAAGGTTTAAAGCCAGGTACAAGGTATGAATTTAGAGTACGAGCACGAGCATGTGGAAAAGAAGGTACATTTAGTCAATCTATTGCAGTGAGAACTGAAAGTGGTATACCATCCCCGCCTCATATTGATAATATTTTAGAGGTAAAAAGCACCTCTGTACGTATCACATGGAGTTGCAAAGAATGCAATGGTGCTGCTGTACGACAATATGAATTGCAATGGCGTCATGTTGGTAGCATTAACTGGCAAACGGCATCAGCTACATTGAAAGGTACAGATTGTCGAAAAAAGAATTTATTATCAAATCGTAGATATGAATTTCGCGTGCGTGCTATGAATCGCGTTGGGTGGAGTGGTTGGAGTGGTGCAGTTGGATGTTCCACTACCATAGAAGATTCTACTGAAAATGTTAAAAAAAACGTTGAAGAGAAAAAGGAGGAAAAACGCAGTAATACTACTTCATCAAACAAAAGTAATAGTAATGTAGATAAAAACGACAAAAATAAAAGCTCGGAAGATAAATTAGCTGAATGGATACGTTTAAAGAAAAAAGAACAACTTGAAAAAGAAAAACTTGAAGAAAAAAAGAAACGTTTGGAACGTTTAGAAAAAGAAGAAAAGGAACAAAAAATGAAAGAAGAAGAAGAAACAAAGAAAGAGAGTGGAAATGATGTTACTGCTACTAATACAACCCAAAACCAGAATATGTCTACTCCTAAAAAACAAAATAAAAATAATAAAACCGTATTACCAACGGAATATTACGAAATGATCGATGCTGATGGTAATACGTATTATTGGAATGCAGTAACAGGTAGTGATTGGAACCCACCAACATGGTTAGATTGTTTTGATGAAAATCATAATATTTATTATGAAAATACGGAAACAGGTGAAAGTGTTTGGGAATGTCCACTGGATTTTATCAATATTATAAGAAATGATGATGGTATGCCATTTGATGATGGTAATATAGGGGATCAATTTGTAGATGAAAATGATGAAAATGATGATTACAATATTGAAAGTCCATTGGACGATGTATTGTTTAGTCCTGGGGAGAAGAAAATGATGGAAAGTATCTATGTAGAAACATCAGGTAGTAATGCATCACCATTTGCTAAACAAGCTATGAAAAATGCTATGAATAAAACAAAAATGAAAAAGTCTAGTTTACGACATTCATTTAAACCCCCAAATGCAACGAATAACAGTGTTTCTTAGAGCGAGTACGTATGATATCGAAAAATATTTTTTTTACATTTAGTTAATAGTAAAAAATTACGATTCATATTTTATTTACACTATCATATCATAAAGTATTACTCATAAAAAAAAGTGGGGTTCTAGAAGTATAGTAATAACCGACGGATGTAAAAAAAGATAAACGAATGAAAAATATAGATAGGGATTGTGGTATGTAATCGTACTTAGAGTATACAATTGTGCAATTCATTGTATTCAACGAGAAATATATGCAGTTGCAAATGTTCCACAACAAATAAAAAACAAACATCACATATTAGCACGTAATAGCATTCCCTCTCATTTAAGCTCTACGACACTCAGCCAGTGTCAGTCAAACAGTCAGCTTATGTAGCAGCGCAATAGGCCTATGAATATCTAAAAAAAGGCACATCTCTCACCATAAAATTAATAAATAAACAATTAATAATTACAAATTACATGTGCATGTGTACAATGAATGCATGACAAAAACAAAATACATTTATTAGATGTGTTGTTAATTGGCGGTGCGTTTACGGTAGGTTTTCCATTTGCTATGGCTGTTTATATTAGATGGCATCGTAAAGAGTTGTACACTGCAAAAATTCAATCGCGGATAGGATTTTTATACAACAATTATACAAAGAAAGATTTAGAGACATGGTCAAATGTTTTCCCTGCTTTGCGTGAGCAATAAACTATTAATATTTACTACCAGCAGGATGGGTGGAGTGTGTACGCTCGTAGTGTATTTTTTGTTTGTTGCTTCTTGTGTGTGTGTGTGTGTGTATGTATCATATGTACAGTAAATATATATATGACCGTGTATGTTTTTTAAATATGTAATTTAAGTTTATATATATATCAGTAATATTACGTATATTCTTTTGAAGAGTAGGAATTATCATTTAAGTAAATTAAAAAAAAATAAATTAAAAATGCGCGTAAAAATTAAATTTTATAAATTTACCTTCCACAACGTCTACCATTTTGACTTCTCCATCGTGATGCACCTTCAAATCCATTCCTTCCCATTTGATAATCTTGAAATGCTTCCATTAATTCCTCTCGTTTATTCATAACAAATGGGCCATGCCATGCAACTTCTTCTCCAAGTGGTTTACCCGATATTAAAACAAATTCAACTGGAGAATCTTTCGTCTCTACATATAAACCATCTTTACCATCACGATTAAATGCAATTGTAAAAAATGATTTACAATGTGTTTTTTCTTTACCAAAATATCCTTCTCCACTGAATATATACGCAAATGAGTTAAATGAAGAATCGATTTTTTGTTCCAATTTTTTATTTGCTGGTATTTTAAAATGATAAAATGTTGTAGGTGTCTTTGTTTGTGTAGGTGCTGTAACTCCAAACGCTTCCCCAGCTATTATACGTACGGAAATACCATCATTTTCTGCAGTTGCTATATCTTTTGCTAAAAATTCTTGATACCTCGGTTCACACATTTTATCACTTGATTTCAAATTAATCCAAAGTTGTAATCCACGACAAACTTTTCTATCTAAAGGAACTTCGGAGTGTACAATACCACGGCCAGCAGTCATCCATTGTAAATCACCAGGACCAATATTACCTTTATTACCTTTGAAATCTTCATGTGTAAATATTCCTTCACTATCAGGATGAATATAAGATACCGTTTCGAACCCTCTATGCGGATGGTCTGGAAATCCAGCAGGCAATGCTACCCGAAATTCATCTAACATTAAAAATGGATCAAGTGTACGTAATTCCGGTCTACCAATACTACGTCTAACTCGTGCACCCATACCTTCCCCTTGTTCTCTTGCTAATACAGCTAATTTAACTGTTCTAGATTCAAAAGAAGAAGTAGTAGAGGAAGATGGATTATTATTATTATTATTATTATTATTAGACAATGACATAGCCGACATTTTATAAATAAATAAGAATGGAATAAAACAAATAAATAAATTAATGATGCAACCACAGTATAAAACAAAAAAAAGTTTTTATCACCACATTTTGTCATCCTTGTCGTATACAACATCTATAATATCTGTTCATCATAAGTACTTCGAACAAATTAATAATCAATCCTAGAAGAATATGAAAAAAAATTAAAAAAATCAAAAAACAAAAAAATTTGATTAAAATTTCCAACTAAAATTTTTATTAATATTACATTTTCAGCAGTCGGCAGTTTACTATACCAACTACATATGATTATTTTTTCGATCCAATGAATTTTCTAGAAAATTTTAATACTAAATTTCCTCTATCTATTCTATCCTCGTAGTTACTTCTATTTGCATTATAATACGTTGTAAATTAAAATATTATTTTTCTCGGATATTTATAGACCTTTAACCCTAATCCTAACTCCCTCGTCCGTTTCGTCGTCCAAAAAAAAGTCCAAAAATCATCGAATTAACGATAACATACATATATATATTATCATACGAAGGATTGTCCATAAGTCTCATAGTCAATTGTATATTTATTAAATCAGAAGAAAGAAAAATCAAATTAACATAGTTTGTATATTAATATATATATATATCAATTTGCATTTTGTGAATTTTGTTTGTTTGTTTGTGTTTTTTTTAAATAATAATAATAATAATAATTATTATATAAACAACCATGGTATTAGTGTTTGTATATGATTGCACTGGATATGTTGGTGCTGCATTAGTGAAAAAATTAAATGACATGGATGATACAACTGTATGTGGTGCAGTTGTTGAAGGTGGTATAGGTAGTACAAAAGGTTTAGTCGAGACTGCATCTGCAACAGATTTAGAAAGTGTAAATGCTTTAATTATGAAATCGGATGCTATAGTATATGCTGCAGAAGGTCTCATTGCTGAGACAAAGGCAATGTTACGTTTATTAAAACGTGGTGGGTATGAAGGTGAGAAAAAATTAGTAGTTATTAGTAGTTTAATGACGTGGGGTAGTACAAAACTACCAGAGGAAGGTGGTTTAGCAGAAGAGACTTTCAATACACGAAAGTGCCCTGCACGTTATAAAGAATTGAAAACGCTTGAAACACAAGTTAAATCAGTAGCACGTGAGAATTTATTTACCACCGTTGTCGGTGCAGGTTTATTATATGGTGGTGGTGAAAGTATTTTTCATTCCATGTTTCGTTCCAGTTGGATGGATAATAATGCTATATTGCCAATATTAAGTGGTAAGCTGAAGGGTGAGAATAAATTACCAATGCTTGATGTGAATGATTTAGGTTCAATTATTTGTAAAATTATTGAGACAACGCCTGAATCACCATACGTAGTTGCAGTTGATAAGAGTCAAAATACAATGCGTGAAATCGTAACAGCAATTAGCACAACACTTGGATGTGGTAAAACAAAATCGCTTAACCGCGAGGAAACACAAACATTATTAATGGATCAACCTAACCTTAGTAGCATTAATGCTAATTTGGTATTTTCTTTGGATGGTGGATCTGTTGAAGGCATGGATTTTGAATGGAAAAGTGAAAGTGGTATGGTAGAAAATATTGAAGAAGTTGTAAAAGATTACAAAACATGTAGAGATTTAAGACCTGTACGAATTGTCGTTACAGGTGCTCCACATGGTTTGGATTTGAACGAACGTTGTAAAAAAATTGCAAATGATTATTACATTCCATTTATTACCGTAGAAAGTGCAAAGGCACTTTTGATGATCAAACCAGATGCACCGAAAGAAGGTGAGGAAGAAGTGGAAGATCCAAATGCTGAATTGCGTGAAGCGGTAGGAGGTGCTGGTGATAATTTGCCATTAAATTTGAAATCTCAATTGTTACGATTTGAAATGAAAGCAAAGGCATCTGCAAATAAAGGTTGGGTAATCGGTGGTAATGAAATACCTTTTACATGGAAAGAAGCATGTGGTATCTTTTCTGATCCAGAAGCTGCTGAAGGTTCCATGGAAGAAGATGCACCAGCCATTGAGGAAGTAGATGAAGAGTTAAAACCAACTGGTGTCATTGGCTTTGACGGTTCTGATGAATATTTAAAAGAAGTTGCAATGGGATTGCCGGAAGGTCAAGCTCCTAGTGAAGATGATTTCACCGCTGCATTAACTGCTTATCGCGAGACATCATCCGCAGAAAATGAAAAAAGCCCTGTAACATTTTTTGAATCATTATACAAAATGGATAGTTTAAGTGTAAGTGTTACATCTGATTCAACTGCAGATGATATAGCAACAACAATTGCTGAATATGTTGAACAAGGATCAAAGCCATTTAATTATCATCCAACAGAGGAAGAGATTACAGATGCTAAAGCACAGGCAGAAGCGGATGCAAAAGCAAAAGCTGAAACGGATGCAAAAGCTAAAGCGGAACAAGATGCAGCAGATGAATTGGAACGTCAAGTAGCGCAGGAAGAAGAGAAAAAACGTTTAGCTGAAATTAAACGTCAAGAAATGGAATTATTGGAGGCAAGATCACAGCCATTACGGCGTTATTTAATGAAAAACGTCATCCCGTCTTTAACTGAAGGTTTAATTGAAACATGTAAAGTAATGCCAGAAGATCCAATTGATTATTTAGCTGAATATTTATTTAAAGTTAGTCCCGCGATTGATTCGAAAGCACAAGCAAGTAAAAAATGAAAATTTTATATTAAATAAATATAAATATATACGTTATGCGCACGGAAAAAAAGGGAAATACTGCAGAAAGGAAGTATATTGTCGGGGTATAATTTGATTTTTTTATATATATACGATATGTTTCCAAATTAATTGTATTGTATCTCTTTATGTATGTGAAGAAACAAAAGAAAAAGAATTTGCATGATTTGACCACATT
>JACLAC010001310.1_pt1 | contig 14803 bp, 29 predicted proteins | sample 8027881 | NCBI WGS metagenome assembly JACLAC01 (sample SAMN15725517, study PRJNA655200) | protist metagenome | isolation source: fluorescence activated cell sorting (FACS) single amplified genomes of... | place: Spain: Blaines Bay Microbial Observatory, Mediterranean Sea | collected 2016-01-19 | reverse complement strand
GGTCCTACTTAAATTGCTGGGGGCGGAAAAGCCAGAATCGCAGTGGGAACTAGAAGGCAAAGCTTCAGTGTGCAGAGTACGGCAAATGGATCTTCGCCGAGTGAAAGGAAACCATGTGCGAATGCAGACCACCATTCAAGGCTCAACAAGGATGAGCAGGAGGAGGCCAATATAAATATGCAGGAGGCAAGCTGGGCACCGCCGAGACCCACCGAGCCTGCCCGGAGTTGCAACGCACACGAGGAAGGTCTCTTCTGTGATGGGGCCAACCTCACTGCGTGTGAGCCCCAAGCAGAGGCAGTCTTTTAATGCTCCGAAGGCGCCGGCAACGGAGCAGTGGTAACTCACCTCAACGAGGCAGCGAGCAAATAAGTGGCAGGGAGCAAGCACCATCGAGGATGGACAGCTTCAATTGCGCCAGCACGACCCACGGGCCGATCGGAGCTAGGCAATTCGGAAAAGGCGCCGAGATTGCCGTCAAGCTCTACCTGCAAGCAGTCACAAAGGTCAAGCAAGGCCTAGCGTGGTGGCACCGTAAGGGGCCGGACTGTGCAGAAGTGATAGTACGTCTACGTGGAGGCCACGAGCTTTTTCGTGGCGCTGTATTTGAACTGCGCGACAGGGTTCGCAGGCAGAAGCATCGATAAGCTAACCGAGCTCAGGCGCTTCCGTCGCAGTCTGGGCCTGGCTTTCGTCATTTTCGGGGACGCCATTGTCTCCACGCCTGACATATGCATGGCAGGCTGGTTGGGAGAATTGGGAGCAATATTAAGGCGCGCGCCCCTGGAGGTTACCCGCAGCACAGGAGGAGGTTTCCTCATTGACTCCTACCTGGTGAAAAAAGATCTAAGTCCGGCAGCACAAGTCCCACAGCCAGACCTTGGTGCGTCCTGGAGGCCGCATATAGGAAGGAGGCTGAAGCTAGACAAGGCCCCCCGAAAGCATCAGCATCCGGTCAGCGTGGTGCCAAAGGCACCGCCAGCGCCAAAGGACGTCGAGGGTTTGGAGACAGAGGAGGAGCGATTTCTGGAGTGGGCCATGGCAAGTTCGGCCGGCGACTATGAGGAGTCCGAAGAGTCTGGTAGCGGCCACTGCCATGCCATCGACAACTCCAAGGTGGCGCAGTGGCGGGGGCACGCAAGTCGCGTGGTCGGAGGCCAGTATCCGAGATTCCCCCGAAAAGTCGGGAGGTTTTGGATGAAAGACCGACCAGAGGAAGAAGTGAGGAAGGCACTGGGCAGAGGATCTATGCCAGGGTTCGCTAGAACAGCGGTCCTACCCAAAAGTGACGCATTAGCTAAGCAGGCGTCTCGCTACGCCGACCCCAAAGATCAATGGTGGGCCACGGCGGGAGCCAGGCTGCAAGAGCTCAGCAAGCTTGTAGATCGCCAGCGAGGTTTTCGTCAACAACAAGCAATTTTGGTCTGTGCAAGGACCGCCATCGCCAACAGTATGAGGGGCATGCGAGGCGAGGAGGTGACGGACTGTTTCCTGGACGGCTCCGGGGGCAAGCACATGAAATATCCAAGGAAGCGCCGCCGTGGCTACGCAGCAGTAGGTTCTCGGTCGGAGTGCACTACGCCCCTGATCAGAGCAGCATTCGGGGGCTCGTTGCCTGGTCGCCACCAGACCGTTCCTAGGGCAGAGCGGCCGGCGCCTTTTCTAGTAGTCGAGGAGGTTGAAGGAAATCTCAGAATTCGAAGCGATGGCAAATATGTCGTAAAAGGAGCGGGCAAGCGACCAGGCTGCAACATCATGGGTTCGAGCGGCGACTCATGGTTGCGTTACGGGGCCGCCCGGGCCGACCGTGCAGGATAAGTCGCGGTCATCAAGGTCAAGGCCCACACAACTTACAGCGAGGTTTGTGTAGGCGCAGTAAGCGAGGAGGAGCTCACGTGCAACGCAGTGGTCGACCGGCTGGCAGGCTTCTTCGCAAAACGCTGCCAGCTTAGCCAGTGTGCAGCCAAGCATTTTGAAGGAGGAGGTCGTGAAAAAAGAAGGATGCGACTTGCACGCGGCACGGAAGCACCTGAGGAAGCGAGTGGCGCAGGATGATCGAGAAGGCTACGCGAGGTTGCTGGCTACGCTCACAGGTGCTGTGTGGCTGCAAGAAAGAGTGTACCACGGCAAGTACATTGATGACGAGCAGAGGTGGGGGCAGTGCACGCGCGGCCTGGGCTCTTCGTCCCAGGCTGGTCTGCAGAAGTGGGCGCGTTCGTGCAGTTCACAAGCCCACATGCACAGGCTCAGCCCAAGACTCCTCAGCAGGAGCCAGCGCCTGACAACTACGACGACTACGTCTACGAAGGTGCGAAGGCGATCGAAGAAGTCGAGGAGCCAGATCATTTCGAGCCAGGCCACCTTGGCATAAACGAGGCAGGTGACTCGCAGTCACAGGGGCCGAGCAGAACAAGGCATACGGCTTTCTAACGCGGCGAGAGCTTCCGCCTGAAGTGAGAAGGCTGGACTCGTTGGCGCCACGCGCTCAGGCCATGCCATGCCAGGGATATGGAAATATTGGAAAGACGGTGCGGTCACGTCAAAAGAGAGGTCTCACGCCATAGGCCAAAAGCAAGCGTTGGCCAGAAGAAAAGACTTCGGACGTGGCTCCCTTCGGATTGCGGGTGCCGTTCGGTCGACTGAACGGCGATGAAGAAGGGTACGGCTACTTGGCAGGTGGGCACCGGGTGAGTCGATGACCTGTGTCCTGACAGCGTCACGACTTGGCAAGAGGGTGCAAACACAAACAAACAAACAAACAAACAAACAAACAAACAGCAGCAACAACAGCAGCACAATCAGCAACAACAGCAACAACCGCAACAACAGCAGCAGCAGCGCGTCGCCACCTTTGTTCAAGCGTCTGGCCGAACACTTGGCGCCTGGCCGTGCAGGCGCAACGATTGCGTCGGATTCTTCGGGTGCGCGGCACGGGCCGAGAGCGCACAGAGCCAGGCAACAGGCGCGGGAGCTGTTGGCTTTGCCTCTTGCCCAGCTGGACGGGCAGCAGTTGAGGGCTCTGCATAGGGCCCGCAAAAGGCTCATACGGCACCGCGGCAGTGCTATACCGACGCCAAGCATGTCGGATAATTTGAAGAATAAGCAACGTTCTGATAATCGTCGTGGCCGCCAGTCTAAATGGGCTTGGTGCTTGGCGTGCAACGGCTCCTGGCTTTACGATCACAAGATAAAGTACAACAGTGTATTGCCAGTGTGGGGCTTTATGGCCGATTAAGCAGTTGAGCAAGCCTCCCGCTGCTGCTGAGCAGGCCAACACCGAAGGAAACAAGCAAGGTGGGAAACAGGCGCAGGCCCCTTGTGGCCAAGGTGGAGTCCCCCACGCCTGATGACCCCCCACAATTGGACTGTGGGCAGTTGCAAACTGTTTCGAAGCGCTTGGTGCGCGAGGGCTCGGAAACTGAGGTCGTCACTTCCTACCTCTCCATCTTGCTCAAGGATCCGAGGGCCGCCCCATAACGAGACCAATGCGTCCGTGCTCGCAATGACCTCGCCGCGGCTCTACTGCACCCGCAGGCTGCGCCTCAGCCCTCCGTTGAGAAGCAGTTCGCGCAGGCGCGCATTGAGGTCAAGGAGTCCTCTGACTCCCTCTCCAAGGCGAGCAACACGTACGAGCAGGCGGCCGCCAAGGTCGGCTCCTGCAGGAAGGCCTTGGTTGAAGCGGAGAAAGAGTACCAGGAGGCGCAGACGACAGTGGAAGCGGCTCGTTGCGCGGCCGTCCAAACACAAAGCAACGTTGACAACTTGGCAAGAGCCCGGCACCAAGGCTTGCTCAGTGACTTATCCAAGCCGACGGGCCAGGCAGCTGCTGAGATGGAGGCCATGCGTCAACGCCAGGCCCTTGCGTTTGAAGAGCAAGAGCAACAGGAGCAACGCCAAGAGCAGCCACCCAAACCCGCACCAGCAGCCGTCACGATCCCCGATCAGTTGGATTGGGACCTGGACGATTGGGACGACGAGGAGATGCAATACTCCTATAAGAGCCTTAAGGCCAAGAGGGATCAGCTTGAGCAGGAGGTGCAGGACCTTACTGCACGATGTACCAGGCGCAACATGGCAGCGACAGATGGTAAGCTGCTCTCTGAATCTCAGAATCGATTGGCCTCGGACCAAGTACCCCCTGCTGCGACGGAGCTCCAGGCGCAGGCGGCGGCAGCAGCGCTTAGAGCCACGTCGGAAGCGCAAGAGCAAGGTGGGTAGCCGGCCCACCATAGACGCAGGTCTTGAGGAAGGCAAGGCCAAGCGTCGACGCAAGCATCATCCTTCCAAGCCGAACGTTAGCGTGGGCGCAGGCAATATCACGATGTGCGGACCTCAGGCCGATAACTACATTGTCGAAGGTCTATTGGACAACACTTTTGACGTTTACATTGCGATTGAGACGCACCTGGATATCCAGGCTATGCGGGTCCTCGCTGCTAAACTGCGCAGGCGAGGAGTTCAAAGCTGGGGTGCACCAGCGCGACCCACAGGTAGATCCGACGAAGGCACTTCGAGGTGGGGTATTGATCTTGGCCAAGGGCCACATGTAGGTCCAGCTGCTGGGACCAGAGCAACCTAGGCAGTTGGAAGCGCCTTCTTCAGGGCGTGGGTACGATTGGGTTGTTTGGAAGCTCTCACGACGGGGCGCGGACTTTCTTCTGGGGTGGCATGCACTTCACCCCAGCGATCGGCTTGTCGGGCTCCAACGTAGTCAAGTGGAATCAAGCCCACGACTGTCTTCTTGGACATTGCCTACCTTGGCTGGTTATGGCCGGTTGGAATATGGAGCCCATGGAGCTCAACAACTCACTGAATTGTGCTGTTAAGGGCATAAAAGCCACCCCCTGTCGATGCAACGTGTGATGCGGGAACGGGGCGAATGTTGGACGATGTTCTAGCCAACGACATTGCGGAGCAGCTGGTGAACAGCATCGAACCGGACTTTGACGCGCCGTGGGGAACGCACCTGTGCCTACGCGTCTTGCTCAACGCTGCACCACGGGCGCTTCTGGTCCGGGAATTGTTCAGGCCTAAAAGGTTGGACGCGCCCGACAACAAGGAAGCCACACCCATTTCTTGGAGTACTGCGGTAACAAGGGCAGCACACGACGCGCAGGACACCTTCGCTCGTGGTGCTGCGCTTTGAGGCGTTGGAACACTCACCGCTGCATCAATGCTGCTTCGATACGGCCTTTATCTTGGGGGAAATTGCATGATTGGGCCAACGCCATGGAGCACTTCCATCTGGCCAGGTTGGGGGTAAGCGACGGGAACCGCTGCAAACTCCGCGGGCGGGGCCACCTGCCGAACTTTGTGGTTGTACCTGATGAAGTCGGGCATCGTGATAAAGCCATGTTCTGGGCGGCGTTGGATAAGCGACTGATGCTATACGAGAAGAAGCGTGTTGCCAAACAGATTCCTGCGCGCTCCCTGGTACTGTGCCTACAAACAGCAGCATATACGATATGGGCCAGGGCCTTGGCGCCGAACACCACGGCCACAACAGCGGCCCAAACTATTGTGGCGTTCCAGCCGCATGGCATTTATGGCATTTGTATCAACACTTTGGCAGCTTTGATCGCACATGTCCACCTTTTTTGAGAACGTGGCGCGGATTGGATTTGCTAGCATAATCAAACGTACGGTGGTCGCCTGGGCCGAAACCAGTCTTGAGGCAGGCGCCGGCAAGGTACACGATTGGATCAAGAGGGTGACCGAGCTGCCAGGCTTGGCCGAGGCGGCAATTCACCCACGGTCGGGCGAGGTTGCTGCTACACCGCTGGCGATGATGGAACATAGGATAGAACAATGGACGAAGTACTGGCACAAGGCAGGCCCGACTGCATTTCAAGGCTCCATTTATATATTGCAGAAGCTGAGCTACAAGGCGCAGCATTTGGCGGACTTTTATTTGATCGAGATGCAGCCGCTTACAGGGCCGATGCTGCAGGCCGCAGCTTTGACGCTCAAGGCCACCACGGGGCTTGGCGGTCATAGCATCGCTGCTCGTGAACTGCGGTTGCCAGAAGAGGCTTGGGATCATTTGGCGGTTGTCTTGAAAGCAGCCGAGGCGCAGGCCACGGCCCCCATGCAATTACTGTGCAACCTCATCGCCCTTCTGCCCAAAAGAGGTTGGGGAAAGGCCCATCGCCCTCACCTGCCTCATCTTCAGGGTCTGGGCTCGAGCTCGGCGACCAGAGCTGGCGGTATGGAGCGCAGGGCCGGTGGGATGATGGGATAGAGCGATGCAGGGATCTTCTTGCCTGCGCGCTATGGCTCGCAGGAAGTTCTTGGACGAAACCTCCTACTGCATGGGCAGCACGGTGGGATCATCCCACGTCGACATCGAAACATTCTACGGCAACGTGGATCCAGGGAGGCTTATTACAGCAGCCTTGACATTGGTATTCCCTCATGCCTTGCTGTCGGTGCTTGTGTTCGTGCACGAAGCACCTCGTGTATTAAGGGCAGGCCAATGCTACAGCGAGCCGGTCCACATTACCACGACAATCCTTGCGGGGCGTACTTCTTCGAATTCCCTTGCCCGAGGGCTTCTCCATGGCTGCTGTGAAAACATGCATATTCAGCACCCGAGAACGATCAAGGAACACTTCGTGAATGATACCTATATACGTGTAGAGGGCTCGAGAGCGGCCGTCGTGGCTGACCTGACCAGTGCTACGCTCACGCTAGCCCCGCTATTGGAAGAGTCAGGCTTCCGCGTGGCAGGCAAGTCGGTGGTGGTGGCTTCGGAGATGAAAGTGGCGAAGCAGGTCGTCAGCAACCTGCTCGCTTGTGGCCGAGGAGAAATTCAGGCTGCGTGCTCGGCCAGGGACCTCGTCGTGGACATCACCTGCGGGGCTCGCAGGTCAGCCAGGGTCATGAGCAAGCGCTTACAGACAGTGAAGGCTCGCACCAAGAGGGTCCTGAGACTCAACAAGTTCGTCAAGGGAGCCAGGGCCAATAAGCTTTGGAAGACGGGCCTGGCGCCTGCAGCCACGTACGCGGGCAAACTTCAGGGCTACTCGTAGGGCTCAAATGCAGCAGTTGCGGAGGATGGCTGGTCAGGGGTCGTGCTCCTTGGGCAAAGGTGCTTGCCTTACCACTACCCTGGCCATGGCCTACGGACTTCGTGATGATCCCGCGGTGGTGTATGCCAGGGAGGTGGTGCTGCAGCACTTCGAGCTTTTCGGCGGACGTGCGGCTTTTTTTTTCGTGCCTGGGCTTGCGAAGCCTGGCAACAGCTGCTCCCGCTTGTGGAGGATGACACTACGAGAACGCAGGCTATGAATGGGCTGGTGGCGGCCACGATCGCGGTGTTGCAGGACGCTGGATGGACGCCGCAAGCGGCGGATTCTTGGATCGGCCCGCAGGGTCAGGAGTACATGTGGAACTATGCACATCCGCCTAACCTGGCTGATCGTCGGGATATGGCTGACACAGTCTGCGATGATGTCTTGCGGTGTATATGTAAAGGCGCGGAGAACCACCGGCATGGACAAGGGCGTGGGGAGGCGGCGTGCCAGACTTAGCTGGTCTGGGCAAGCACTTCAAGTATCTGCTTAATAAGGCCAAGTACGGTGAGGCAGGTATGCTGCGCTCCACGGTGGCAAGGGGGCACGTTGGCCGATGCAGCGCCGCTTCCAGTGCGGGCTGGTCCACGGCAGCTCCTGCCCGCACTGCGGGGCCCCTGAGCAGGGCGATGCGCACAACGCCTCCTCCTGTCCTCGAGGTTTAGGCCTTAGATTCGGCCGAGCTTGCTAAGGCTGGCGCAAAGACCTGGCACAAAAGCCCGGCGTATTGGTTGCGCACTCTTTCCACACAGGATGTTGACATCCCTCCGCCGCCTGACGAATTTGTGTTTGCGGATGCACGGAGATGTGCAGCGGAAGGGTGGCGCCTTCTACACCGACGCCAGCGGGGGCAAGTACACGAAGGACCCCCGAATCTGAAGGGTCGGTTGGGCAGCGGTGGCATTGCGAGATGGCGAGGGCAAGCTCTTCGACCAACGCACTAAACTGGTGGGAGGAGCTATCTCCGCGGCGCTGCCAGGCCGTAGACAAACTGTCAGCCGAGGCGAACTTGGGGCAGGCGCCGACTTACTCGACTACCTGAGGGACGAGTGCGAAGTTGTCGAGAACATCGACCTTTTACCGACTCCAAGCATTTCTTTCTTGGGGCCATGAACATGCGCAAAGAACAGCTTGATGGAGGCAACGGCGATTTGCGGAAACGCATTTGGAAGGCGGCCAATGCTTTGTCGCGCACGTGGTATTGCCATATCGGTGCATAAATTGGCGGCTCATCGTACCGAGGATCACGTCGCAGCGGGGCTGATTTCCCTAGCCTCCTACTTTGACAACTTTATTGCGGATAAGTTGTCTGGACATGCAGCGGAAAAAAAGGGCTGAGGTTCCAACTCATGTCGTGGAACAGATCCAGGCGGTCGACGCGCTTCTGTGGAACTTGTGGCGTCGACACATAGCGGTGGGGATGGCCGTGGTCGACCTCGACACCAAGGCGGGCCTCAACCAGATGGAGGTTCGCGGAACTTTTACCCGAGGCAACGCCAAGGCGCCAGCACCCCACTGCCATGACCTGGTTACAGTCGAAGGCAAGTTGACGTGCCTGAGATGTACAGGCTCGTTGCCGGCTTCGCGCAAAGCTGCGTGGCACTCCTTTTCGTGCTACGACTGCCGCGCATCGCGGGCTACGTTTGACGACCCCGACAAGCCTCAGCCGTCGTCGATCCCGCAGCCGTTGGTGCCGCGGGCTGGCACATATCTCGACGGCCCTGAGGCGGAGGGACCCAATGAATGGGAATACTTTGAAGACGATGGAGTGGCGGCCGGTCGCCAATTTCGGAACTTCCACCCAGGTGCACCAAGCGACAACGTGCAAGCCTCTGAAGCTCCGTTGGCTGAAGAGGCCCCGCCCGCGCGAGTGCGGCTCAACTCCAAGACTGCTCCCCGTAATGCTTGGTACCTGTACTCCCTTGCTTTGAAGGCCGACAAAATGGTAGGGCCAACTTTGGAGGAACGCATATCCACGAGCCGCATCTCCTCGCTTTTAAGGGCGGATTTGTGTCTTGCTGGAGATGCGGGTGCCTTACGAACGGTAGTGACGCCCATAACCTGCAAGCCCCTTGTACGAGGCATTTGAAGCGGGGTGGACGGACTTTTCTTAGGCGCATCCGACGAGGGCTCACCCCTGGACCGCACCAAGAGTGGCCGCTTTATCCCAACATGTGCCTACCCGCTGAACTCGTCCACCTTTCCCACGATGACCCGGAACATCGTACCACTTCTCAACGGCTGTAGTAGTAGCAAGAACACCGGTTCCTTGTCGTCTCTTTTTTGTTTGCTGGCGCGAAGGTTGGCAACACATATCGTGCTCAGGGATAGAGATAGATAAAAAGCAGCAGCAACAACAACAGCAACAGCAGCACCAGCAGCAACATCAGCAGCAACAGCAACATCAGCAACAGCAACAACAACAACACAATCAACAACAACATCAACATCAACAACAGTCCGTCGCCATTTTGGCTCAAGGCAAATGCCGAGAGCCGCGAGTGGTCCACGACCGCGTGCCACAAGGCCAGTGTGGGGACGTAAGAGCGGCTTGACATCTTGCCCGGCCAGCTTCGATTTCTTCCTACTCCTTGCCTGGTGCTGTGGTGCTGCGCACCCCATATACTCTGGCACTGTGAGGCCAGTGGCGTCCTGGCATGCTTGCTCGCTGAACTGGTTTGGTCCCCTTACCTTTCCCAAGACCTCGACGGAGGCACTGACACAGCGGGGAGACGAAACATGGGATTTTGGCAAAACTCTTGGTACGGCCACCAGTTGTGGAAAATACACTAGAGAAAAGGTCCATTGCGCATCATGTGGCAACTTCGTCTACCGAGACCGAAAGAAGACTCACTGCTTATGCGGACAAAAACTCCCTGAGAAACAGGACAAACATCGAGGCCCCAAGCAACCAGTTCCAGTTGCAAACGCAACGGCAAGCCTGGACCCAAGTATTGCCACGTTCTTGGCCTCCCTTGCGGCCTCACCAGAGCTGGGCGACATCTCCACGGGGCTGCAGGCAGCCTTCCCGCAACTCGCAGAGAAGAAAGAGACAAAGCCCGCGGACTCCATGCACGAGTCGCAGGTACAGCGACGTGCGGTGGTACATGGGCTCAGCCAAGCAGAACAGCAGCTGCGCCGACAGACTTCTTATGCCCAGGACCTGGAAACAAAGCTTGGAGTTGCATAGATCGAACTCATCGAGAAGCAGACCAACCTGGAGGTTGCACGCGAAGCGCACGGCAAAGCGGTGGCGGCGCATTACCTCCTTGTACACGACCAGATGGCGACTACCCAGCCGCAACCCAAATCGAAACCACCTGATGAAGAAGGCGACCCTGACTTCCAGACCGAAATCATCGACGTGTCGGAGGCCCAGGAACTCCTCGAGCAGTTCAGCGAACTGCGCACGCAGCTCCTCCAGCACGTGGAACACGCCAAACAACAACAGCGAGGCGCCAGCCTCAAACGCCCAGCGGCAACCGAAGTTGACCCCGATGCCATGCACGACGTGGGAGAAGACTTCGATGACGAGCTGTCCCCCCAGCACAGAAGGCCAAGTGCACTACAGCTCGACCCGGTAACGAAGGCAACATCCCTGCTAAAGCCGACGGTAAGGATGACAACGCCAAAAGCACTGAGGCGTCGGCCCTCACCAAGCAGGCGGCGGCGGTACAGGCGGCCCTCGCTGCCGCATCCAAGATCAAACCTGACCCCAAGGCGGCGCCCACGAATAGTGGGTAACAAGCGCCCAGACTCGCGCACTGCCTTCCTGGCCAACGTCACGATGTGGGCGCCCAAAGCTAAAAGCATGTTCACCCATGTTTACACCAACGTCCCGATCCTCTCAGAACTTCACCAGCGTGGAGAAAAGAGGCAGGCCATGACATATTGGCAGGACAAAGAAGTTTGGAATATCATTGCTTCGCATGCCGCCCCGTCCCGCCGCACAGAGGACGGAACGCCCGGAGGAATCCTGGTTGCAGCCAGGCGATTCAACGAGACCCAGAGGATTGACCCAAAGCCGTTTGCACCTACGATCGGCCACGTTTGGGATTATCGGATGGCCCACCTGCGAGGCGGCGTACCCTTTTCGCAGGCGGCTGCCACATGGCGGTGAGCACAGGCATGGCAGGAAACAACCTGCACAAGCTCAATGATATTGCAGCATGTCCCCGTAGCATGCGCCTCCCTTTCGTGCTGAGAGGAGAATGTAATGTTCCTGCGAAAGCACTTAATGCCGCAGTTTGGCCAACCAGCGTCAAGGCTCAGGCTACCCCAAGCACAGGCTCGAACATCGACTACTTCGCGGTTAGCGAAGACATGGCTGCACGTGGCATGGACGCGCGTGAGACCGAACGGGCCAGTTTCAGCCGCATTGCCCAAGTGGTCAGCATGACCGATAAGCCCAGAGACATGCACCAGACGATCCTTGGCTTGCCCTTTGGTTTCCCTCGTGAAGTGGCCCTACCTCAAAATGCGAATAGGGCCATCGAACACATTAGTGGAACGTTGCTCGACCGGGGTTGGCTGCCTGACGCGACCGACGCATGGCGAGAACCTGAAGCAGATGGCACCTTCAACGAATGGAGAATAAATGACGAAGGCCCGTACCACGACACCATCCTGGCCATGCTCTTAGACGCCGGCCGACAGTCGGTCAGGAAGATGGCTAAACACAATGGCAAAGGTCCAGGACTAGGCGCCTCCTGGCGGCAGTTGCGAAAGCGGCACCGCTACCCGCAGAAGAAGGACAGAGCTGAATGCTTCTCCATGGCTTTGTGTGAGGATGGCGCTGGCACCAGAACCAGACCACGCCCCGTGCGCGAAGGTTTGGATGCCAAACCCCTTGTGCGAGCGACAGGGTGCAGACGTTGGAAACGACCGTCACCGTTATTGGACATGCCCAAAGAATACCAAAGCAAGAAACCCATGCATCGTGTACAGTGAAGATACTGCGGTGCTAGCAAATAAGTTCGCAGCTGCCAGCTCGTCCCTGTGGTTGAAGGAAGTGCCGCCCGCCCACAGGAATCACATTGACAGCATACCTGACGATGAAGCCGAAGTCAAGCACGTCCTCCCTCACGGCGTCGCCATGAACAGTGTGAGGCGCCCGATCAATCGCAAGGACTGCTGGCGCGTTGGGTCAGGGGGTAAATACACCACCGATGCTAGGTGCGGAGGTGGGAGATCGGCATGCCGGCGCTGCTCGTCACCAGCGACGTCTCGCCCAGCCTCATCCTTGGCGCCTATCGGGCCCCGGCGGACATGGTCCATACCGTGCCAACGGCCGAACGGTCCGTGGTCAGTTGGACCCCAACAAACAGCACCTGTGTGCTCGAGGCATCACAGCTTAGTCCGGTTCACACTTTGAACTCTCACGTTGTGCCGATAGTCGCGGCTAGTTATGGCCCAGTCAGGCCTTCTTTGGATGCTGCCCTGCCTGGCTTCCTGGACTGTCACCAGTCGCATCCCAGTACAGCTGCTTGCTCACTTTCCTGGCGATGGCTGAGATCCTCACCCGTTGTCAAGTCGGAAACGAAACGAAAAGCAGCATCAACAACAGCAGCAACAACACCAACAACATCAGCAGCAGCAGCAACAACAACAGCAACACCAACGGCAACACCATCACTAACAGCAGCGCCAACAGCAGCAGCAGCAGCAGCAACAACAGCAGCAACCACACTACCGCCAAGCCACCATAGACAAACAACTGTCATCGTCTTCGTCGCTAGCTCCTTTAGAACCTGCCCGACTCGCTCCAAGTCGTTGAGACGAAAAATCATATGCCGAATGCCGAGCCATCAAACAACACACATGCTTAGTTCGGCACTCTTCATGCTCGCATGAAAACTTGCACCGTTGGCTGAGCCGTGAGAAGCACGAAACACACACGGCAACTGCAATGCAATGAGCCTGGAGCTGAGACTCATGAAAAGATTTACATTGGTGAGAAGACAGGCAAAACGCGTTTTCACTATCACCGGCCAGCAGGATTGCGAAGCACTGCGACTATTGCTTTCCAATCACTGTCGCTGTACCCTGGTGGTCGCGGAAACTCGCACTCGCCGTCGTTGTCACCATCCGTCGGATCCCCAGTTTCGAGTTCGGGGAGGAAGTCACGCAGGGCTGCCTTGGTCTCGATCATGTCGTGCGAATGGATCTTACCCAGGAGCATGCGCCGGTTCCCGGCTGGATGCAACCCCAAATTCTTGCAGAATTTCCGCAGTTGGGTGTTGCTGAGGCCGTCAAGAACGTCGCCCACCTGCGGCTCCCTGTTGCCAAGGTCCTCCTCCACTAAGGCGTGACCCGAGGTCAAGCCGAGGGGAGAGTCATGGCCATCATCCTTGTTACCAGCTTGCAATCCCATCGAGGGGGTTATGGACCTGTCGTCAGGAGGCACCTCATCCCTGGCCTGAAGGACGGACTCGCAGTTGATAGCCTTGAGCAGGTCCTGTTCTGGCCACGTGGGGATCCCCTTGAGTGTGTCCAGGGTGTCCTCGTCGTCATCGTTGAACGAGAAGCGGAACTTCTTCTTGGGCGCCCTCGGAGGTGTCGCAAGTACCAAGGGCTCAGGAAGGTCAGCTATTTTCTGGGGTGAACCTTGGCCCTCATGGGTGGCGGGCCCTTTTTGGAGGCCAGGGCTCGGCGGTTCTGCTCGTTCTTGTCGTTCATCCCGTTCGTCTTTTTCACCTGTGCTGGGCTCCGAGTTTCCGCCGCCTGCACTGGCTGCGGTAGGGCCTCGCAGAGCCTCTCCATCGTGACCGGGCGGTCCAGGTCCAGGCGGAGGTACGCAATGAGGTTCCTCATGCCCTGGATTCGCGCAGCCCTTCGCCGTTCGTGGAACAGTCGACTCGCCTTGACGTTGTTCTCCTGCCTCCTCGCCGCTATCACTTGAGGATCGGAGGAGCGTGCCCGACGCGTCGCGCTCGTGCCGGGGCAAGGTCGGTCTGGGGCTGCCACGATGACTAGGTCGATCCTGTCCTTCAGCGCCTGCGCGAGGCGCGTGGGTTGGGCCATGAAGCGGCCCGAAGAGACCAGCCTGACCTTGTCCTTCAGAACCTGGATCGCGATCTTGTCCATCTCCTCGTCTGATTTGTACTTCTCCCGTTTGGCCTGACGTCGCATCTCCTTCTCCCGTTCCTTCTCCTTTATCTCCCGCCGCCATTGTTGCCACTCGTTCAGCATGTCCTCCTGTAGCTCCGTCGAACGGGCGAGGAGGTCCGCCGTGATGCAGCAGGCCTCCACCATGTCCTTCCGATCCTGCTGGACTTGCGGATCTGGTGGGAGGGCCCGTGTGGATGCTGCTGGCGTGCTGGGACCCGCTGACTCCGAGCTGGAGCTCGCACTGTCCGTCGCCGGCGGGGCGGCCTTCATGGTGCCGCTCTGGTGGCTGCTGCTGCTGTCGTCGCTGCTGCTGCTGTCGGAGTCCGAACTCGAGGTCTTCACGCGCTTGCGCATGGCGTAAAGGATCCTGTGAGCCCGAAGATCCGGACGCAGCACCGTAGTTCTGGGCAGCTGGGGCTGCCTGCGCGTAGCCGAGCTCCCGTGCGAGCGCGGCCAGCCCACGGAGCGAGGTAAGGAACGCAAGGGATGTTTCGTTGAGCGCGGGGTCCATCAAACGAGGGCCGTTACCACATTGGCTAGCTCAATCTTGAAATGCGGGGACACCCGTATAGTCGCGCCACCGCCAGCGCAGAGCGCAGCAGCGGGTTGAGCCAAAAATA
>JACLAC010013534.1_pt1 | contig 14805 bp, 5 predicted proteins | sample 8027881 | NCBI WGS metagenome assembly JACLAC01 (sample SAMN15725517, study PRJNA655200) | protist metagenome | isolation source: fluorescence activated cell sorting (FACS) single amplified genomes of... | place: Spain: Blaines Bay Microbial Observatory, Mediterranean Sea | collected 2016-01-19 | reverse complement strand
TAATAATAATAATAATAATTCTTATTCTTCTTCTTCGTTCTTCTTCTTCTTTTTTCCTCCCACATTCTTCTTCTTCCCTTCGTCGGTTCTATATTTTTGTATTTATAAAGAACAGTTCAAGACACTACATACATTATTCATTTCTATTTCTCAATTGTATGTGTGGACTCGTTTTCAAAAGTGAGACAGATTTATGGGTTGAGGGGGCTAGTAGTAGTAGTGTTTATATTCTAGCCGTTCCGTTGGTGTATTGTTCGTGTGATAATAGGCCACCCAACCGCCGCCCCACCATGTCTGCCGGGTTTGCCCCAGGGGAACATACGGCTGCGGAGCTGCTGGAAGATGAACTTCGGAACGAGATGTCCCAAATATCGATAAAGGCCGAGGAAGGGACGGAGCTGCTGACAAACTTGCAGACGGCCTTGCAGAATATTCGTGTAGCTGGAAAAAAAGACGGGTGGGGGCAATACAACAAGAGGTCGGTGAAACGTGGTACGCCACCGGCGCGTTCGTCCGCCCCGTCGTCGCCCATCAAAACGAAGCAGGAAATGGTCGAGCAACTTCGTATCGAAAAGAACCTTCTCGAAAACGAACGGAATGCCCTGCTCCAACACGAGGCAATTCTAGCGGAGAAGAAGAAGGCTGCGGCAGTCGCGTCTCCGCCACCATCAGCTTCGATGGGGACCGTGCTGGAAACGGCCGCCTCGCCGAAAAAATTGCAGGCCATTCTATCGAAAGCACAACAGAGTGCTGTAGTTGCGGACGCCCTGATAAAGTCCAACCAGCAAGTCTTGAGCGACTTGAAGCTTGAGACGGATAACATGTCCAACAGTGTGGGTGAAGGGAGCCCGGAAAAAATAAAAATCTACAATGATTCGGTCGACAGAATAGAGCAAGAGCATATGCACCGTTGGGCGGAAACCAGGCATACTGTCTCGGCCAATGAGGCAATAAACGAGGACATCAGTCGACTTCAAAAGCGCCATGCCAAAGTTCTAGAAGAGAACATTTTGCTGAAAAACAATGTTGAGGAATTTGCCAAGCTTCGGCGAAAGCACGTATGGCTTCAGGAGCAGTACAAAGCCCGAAGGGAGGCTATGCTCCAAGTCCAGAAACGGCAGGATGATGCGTGGCGATTCGCTTTGCGTGCGCTTGAAGACAAAGCCGCGCTTCAGGCAACGGCCCATTCAGAAACGATCGCGCAGTTGACTATACAGTTGGAAACTGCCCAAGAGATAGCCCGAGATTTCGAAAAAAGCGAAGAGGGTGGCGCCGATGGTGGCAATTCGCTGCAAACGTTTCGCAGCCGATGTGTGGAGCTGGAAAGCTACCTTTACCAGGTTCGGAAAGAAAACGTGGAAATCAAGAGGATGAATCTCTCGTTGAAAGAGAAGCTGCTGTCCGCGACAGAATTGGGTCAAGACGCCGTGCGGCATGCGGAGGTAAAGAACATGGAGCTTCAGCAAACTGAGGAAACTGAGGAAAAGAAGCTGCGGTGGTTGGAGCAAGGGAACAAAACGTTGCAAATTAAACTTGACCAACTCACGAAGCAGAACGACCTTCTGAAAGCGGAGTTGTATGAAAAGAATAAAACCATTGCTGCCTTGGGGAAGAGCAACGACTGGGCGAAAGAACGCGAAAAGTTGGAGCAGAAGGTCCGAGATTGTCAGTCCGAGATGCACGCCCTTCACTCGAAGGCGGTCGAGGAAGAAGAGTTGAAAGAAAGGTATTTGGACGAGAAATTGCAAGCGTTTCAGCGTTTGGAGGATGCCAATAGGATCTCAGAAGAGTACAAACAGTTGGTCATTCAGATGCAAACGGCGTCATCAAATGGTGAAGAAAAGGTTGGGCAGAGAGCTCTCCCTGACCAGAACCCATCTGAACAGTTTTTGCAAGGTCCTGGGGAGGAAACGGAACCAGCACCAGAGTCAAAGAGTGCGGATCAAACCATTCGTGATGTGAGAAACGTGTTCAACACTGCCGTGGACATGCAATTGGCTGCAAATCTCGGGGAAGTCTTCTGCGCGTTGGACAAATCGAACGACGGCACTTTATCGATGCAGGAACTGAAAGACGGCCTGGCCAAGATGAAGTTCACCCTCCAGGACGAGGAAGTCCGGCAGTTGTGGGATTCCTTGGACGTGGACCACGACGACAAAATCTCTTACTCTGAGTTTGAGCAGTTTTGCGTGCAGAAACAGCGGCGGCGTAGCATTATGTCAATGGCAGCAAAATCGGCCACGAAGAGGCGCCTCTACAAGCAGACTGTTAAAACTATTGTCTCAGAGGCGGCTACACTCGGGCATTTGAAGACATCGAGGCGACGTGCTGCCACGGAAACCGCCCAGTACGCTGCCCGTGTGATGGAACGGAAACGGGTTCGTAAGTGTGCCGTTCTTGACGCTGTGAAAACTGCTGATCTAAAGCGCCGCCGACGGTCGGTAGCGTCCGATGCCGCCGCAGTGGGGACCACCAAGTCAAGAAAACGCCGGGTCGCAGCCGAGACGGCCAGTTTGGCTGCTGCGACGACCACCAGGAAGAATTTGCGGAGCATTGCTGTCGCTGAAGCAGTGAAAATAGGGGCAAGGAAAAGCCTGATACGGTCTGCCGCCGTTGAAACGGCCCGCAAAGTGCGACATATTGTAAATAGTAAGAACTACAAGCTGCCCGTCAGCCCGAGAAAACGGCTGCAAATGGAGGCAAAGGAGGCTTTAAAGTCGGACGAAGCTTCCATGTTTCTGAACGAGCGTATAGATCAGGACGAGCCTGTTCCTGCAGAGACCGAGAAAAGCGTAGAGCTGGAAAAGGCAGAAAACTATAAAGCGGTGATTGCAGAAACTGAGCAGTCGATAATGGCTTTGCGGAAAACAAAAGCAGAACACCAAGCGGAGATAAACGAAAGCAAAACGCGAATTCGAGTACTGAAACAAGAAAATAAACGACTGGGCGCCGAACCAGCAGTGCTGCCTAGTCGAAAGGGCCGTGCCAGCGTCAAGAATTTGACAAAGAAACGTGCTGGCCCCGCGTCTAAAACGAAAATGGGGACCTCGACAACTGTGGTGCGGCAAAAGAAGGCTGCGAGGGGGGGGGGGAAGCCCGTAGTAAAAAAGAATACAGGCCTGCGGCACCCAACGGTGACTGCGGGGAAAGCTGCGGGGAAAAAGGTTTCTGAAAAACGGAACAAAGTGCACTCGGCGTACAATGGGCATCAGAGACAAGCTACCAGGGCAACCGCGGTCGCCGCGAAAAAGGCCGAGTCCGGCAAGGGGGCATCTGAGAAGCGTAGCATGCGCACAATAAGTGCTCCAAGGCGACAAGTGAAACAGAAGAAAAAGATCGTGCAATCGGATATATCTGTGAAGAAGGCATACAAAACGACTCTTCCAAAAGCTACTAAAACTACCGTAACGTTAAAAAAATCAAAAGCAGTTGTTAAACGGAACCCAATAAAGAAAAAAAAGGCAGATCCAGAAGAAAACGCAGCGGACATTGAGCCAATGCCGTTGGAAAAATTGTTGTCTTCTCCCCGCCGAAAACCGGTGGTCTTGAAACGGTTTGCGCGGGAGCCACCAACAGGTTCAAAGTGGCTTGACAAAGGCATGAGCCCTGCATCGCGGAAACCAATGAAATACAAGCCTTACACCGGTCCAATTTCGCCATCAGCAAAAGTGAACACCAAGCGCGCCAAGGGCGAAGGCCAGAATGCTGAAGAGGGCGACCCTGTCGTGAAAACCCTTGAATTTAAGAAAGACTCCAAGACAGTGGTTGTAAAGAGGCCCAAACGTATTACGACAGGATTTTCGAAAGAAAAGAAGTACAAGCCTATCTTGAGATCAAAAACAAAGATTGAGAGCACTGCTGTGGTTAAGGCAAGAACAAAGGCGGTGGGAATGGGGCAGAGAATCGTTAAGAAAACGAAGAAGGCTACTCCTATGAAAAAGGCAAAACACGTCCATAACCCTGCCAACGCTGCGAGAAGCCCTCCTCCTCCGACGATCCCGCCCCCATTATTTTTCCCGCAGGAAGATTATAAAAATGAGCTTAACGACCTGGAGCAAGACATTAGCGATTTGCTGAAGAATAGAACGAAGCAGAACAAAAGAACCTCTCGCACTGCTAAGATTGCAAAGACAGATGAGCAGTTTTCAAAGCTGAAAAAAGATTGGTCTCACATCAAACTGGGCTACGCGCCCAAATACAGTGCCGGTTCGGGCTTGAAGAAAGCAAAACGAGTTGACAATCGGCTTGCAAAAATAAGGAAAAAACAAGCAGCCTTGGACGCATCCATTGCCAGCACATTTGGGGGGAGTACAGGGGAAGACAGTGCATCATTCCTCCTGGAACCGACCGAATCAGCTGCAATTGTGGTCGGCGATGGTCACCGGGAAGAAGGTGATACCGTAACTGAACTAGTTCCGTCGTTCCAAAATCGTAAAGGAGGGGCAAAGAGACGGTCTACAAAGATCGTAAATGGGAGAGGTTCGATTTACATTCCAGGAGCGGAAGAAGGCGAAGATTGGGAAGATGCAACCCCATTCCAATAACCACCATCCATTCGTTTTATTTAGTACGAGTAAGTTCGTATTTATCAAGAAGTGACGCTAAGTATTTACGCAGAATGGTGTTGCCAAAGGTAGAGAAGATTGCGCGACGCTCAAATTCAAAGCACAGAGTCTTCTGTTAAATCAATTCTTACGTATAATTAAAACATCAAGATAGGATTAGGGTTGGAACTGAAATAGTAATTATTGAATTTGTTTTTTTTATAGCTATATTATTACCGGTAGTGATGATATAATCAGGGTACCTGGGTACCGTACCAGTACCCGTATGGTTTTACTAGTCAGTACCACAATCGCTTTAAAAAAAAGAAGAATGATTGATTGATTATTTTATATTTTAATATTGATGAGATGCAAAAACAAATTGTTGTAAACAAAACAACACAACATATTTCAAAGCCAATTGAAATAATGTTTTCTCACGTGAGACACTCAATCTATATTATTAGATGCATATTAAAACCCTTTTCTCAGTCAGTTGGAATTGGGAATTGCTGCATTTCGCATAATTGAAACAAATGCTTGGAAGGCGTTGGCAGTGATGATACTGCGAGCAGTTTTTGCAGTATGCTGCGTTGCACGCCTCGCCGTTGCTCCGTATTCGAGTCTAGTTCGCACCGAGGTTTCCGTTGAACATGTGGAAATATTAAGGGCGCTGCATGAAAAAAACGAGGAGGCCCTTGATTTATACTGGGGCGGGGATGCTGCGTCCGCACTAGCTGTGCTCAAATCCGCTTTTTCCCCGTCCGAAGTTGCCCCAATTGGTATGTGGAAGACGTATGCATGGATCCTCCGCTCTAAAAATATGGAAACGGAAGCGTCGATGGCGCGGAAAACCATTCGAAGCATCTCGTCGTTTTTAGCGCTTCTTCAACTACAAGATTCTATGATTCCTCTCGAAAGCGCAATTGCAAAGACATCTCTATCTGCCTACAATGAAAGCGACGATTCATACAGGGCCACCTGGGTAAGCCCGTCTAGTTTTGGTAAGTCTGGACAGCGTCTTGTGGCGAATCTGAGATTTACTCGCAGTTCGAAAGACTTTATGCGAGCCGCCGTGTCTGCAATAGTGCCAGACGACAGACTGGGAATTCTACTGCCTGGAAATTATGAAAGTCTTGGCCTGACGTTTCGCACAATATATGAACTTGATTTCAAAGCCATGCTCTGCGAATATCCTCTGATGCAGGGTGAACCACCACCAATGGGCGCGCCCCTGCATGAATGGAAATATTTAGACATGATGAAAAAAAGCGTCACTGGATATTTGGCGGGGGAGAGTTTTGTGAAAAACCCTATCTGGGATATACCGTTTTCAAACATTTACTCGTTAAACAATTGGAACAGCACCCCGCCTTCGGTCCTCACTGCCACCCACGTTGGCTCCTTGAATGCAATGCAAGAGATCGTGAGAGAGGTTTTTTATCACAATATCCCCGGCGATATAGTTGAAGCGGGGGTATTTCGCGGGGGTATGTCTATATTTCTTGCTAGTTTGCTGGACCTTTATGATGGCGACGAAAAACAAAAAAATGCTTCGGGGGCTAGGCGACTATGGTGTGCCGATACCTTTTCCGGGATTCCGGAACGTCTGCAGAGCGAAGCCAGTGAGGTCGAAGTGAAGTCTGATCCTACGCTGCATTGGCAAAAAAATGCCTACAGCGCGTCGCTGCAGAGTGTCACGTCTCGATTTAAGCGTTACAATTTGCTGAGCGAAAACGTTGGATTTGTTGTCGGAAAATTTTCGGAAACGTTTGGGCATTTTTCCATCGGGGGCATTTCAGTGCTCCGCATCGATTGTGACACGTATATAGGTACAATTCAAACATTGAGATATTTGTATAAAAAGGTCCCGCCCGGCGGGTTTGTAATTGTGGATGACTTTCATCTTGCTGGTGCCAGAAATGCAGTTCTCGAGTTTCGTTCATTTCAAAACGTTTCTTCCCCGCTGTTGCCCGTTCCTATTGACTACGTAAATTGCTGCGACCCGATGAAACCGAAGAAGAACACTGAAAGAATGAAAACATTCATCGAAGATATCCTGTACCAACGAGGGGAAAATAGCAAAATTAACAGAATCATTAGCCCGCAGGCCGTGTACTGGAGAGTCGGGCAGTAAATTTATGGGCAGGGGAAAAGGAATCTTTTAAACAGCGTATGCGGTGTGACACGATAATATGAAAGTTAACAAATGTTGAAGTTGTGATAATATTTTACAAGTTAAAAATAGGGTATGAGGAAGCTAAATTTATTTAATTACTTATTAAATAACAGCCAATTTTCTTGTTTTTAATATTTTACAAAGTAATTGATAAATTCTTACGCCTACTTCGTACGAACACTTCATGGGAGTCCTTTCCGTGTAAAGCTCTTTCGTGTGGCATCTAAACTTGTTCTATATGTAATCTACTGATACTCTACACTTATTCCATAGCCATCTGGGCCCCTAAAATCTTGGCGGTGTTTTTAAAACCAAACACATGAATTGCCCGTGACCTTGCGTATGGGTACGAGGCCCGAAAAATATCAAATTGAGGGTCACCCGTGAGTGCTATCCCTTCTAGAACGATCAACGCGCGGGTGATTAACGCAAAATAGTTCGGAACAGTGAACGGGAACTCAAAAAAGATCGAATTCAAATCCTTCGATATGGCCCCAAACCGTTTCCGGCGTTCCACGGAACGGTACGACACCGCCCCCCCTGCACCGTTCAACAGTGAGTTCTTAATTTCATCCTTCAATTTTGCTTCGTCAAACACGCGCTGCAGGACGGGGAGTAGATTGTTTCGGTCAACGTCGCTGGGTAAAAATCCTAAATGGATTGCGTCAGTGACTAAATTATCCACGTCCCCCGTCATCAAGTGGACAATGGCGCTGGTCATGCCTTTCGTATCGGGCTGAGCAACCGTCGCGCAAAGGCCAAAATCGATCAATACCAACCTGCCAAATTCATCCACCAAAAGGTTCCCGGGGTGCGGGTCACTGTGAAAAAAGCCGATGTCCAGAAGCTGGGTCAAGTAAATTTTGACCCCGACTGGAATGAGACGCCTAATTGTATCCTTGTCGGACTTTGCCAACTGAATTCCGTTTATAAACTCCGAGGCAAGCACTTTTCTTGACGTAAACTTCCAAAACACAGACGGTACGTGCATTTTATCTTTTCCGATTTTAGGCACCAAGTGCTCCTGTACAAACTCCTGGTTCGTGCCTTCCTTCACATAGTCCAACTCCAGATAACTTGCGCTTGCAAACGTATCCAGAAGCTCTACGTCGTAGCTCTTTCGTTTTGCAAACAGCCCCTTCTCCATCAAGTAACTCTTAAACCCTTCTACAAAATGAGCATACTTTCGCAACAAGTACAAGTCTAAGGAAACGGCGCGAAGCATGTCGGGGCGCTGGACTTTGAGTGCAATGGTTTCTCCCGTCGCCTTGATCCTGCATTTGTATACTTGGCCCAACGATGCGGCCGCAATCGGGATCGCGTCCTCCTCCAAGCCATCGAGCACCGAGGTTACATCACTAATCCCTAGCTCTTTCTCCACCATTTGAATCGCCGTTCTCGTTGGGAATGCGGGGACAGAGTCGCACAACTTTTGCAGCTCGTAGACCGCAATAGGTGGGAGGACGTCCGGGCGAATACTTAACATTTGGCCGAACTTGATAAACGTGGGGCCAAGTTTTGTTAGCAGATGCCGGAACTCAATTGCATAGTCTTGTTTGACCGATTCGTTTTCCATATCGGACGTCAGGTAATTTGTAAACAGGAGCCTGCTCAAAAATGGTAAAATTGTACGCCCGATTGTAACTACTCTGGCTAGGGCGATGTTTGGGTGCTTGTCCCAATACTCCTGTATTTCTCCGGGCTGGTAAGTCCGCGGCAACCCCTCATCGCTCAAACCAACGATTTGCCGGTTGCCGTGGGACTCCGCCCAGCCAAGGTAACCAACCCCCACCGCCCCCGATCCTAGGAGGGTCCATGCTACATTACGAGCGTATCTCGGAGAGGGAGGTGTGACCTTGGCAGCGTCGATGCTAGAAAACCGAAGGGCACGAAGGCGCGCAGCCCGCGGTGTCCGCATATTTATACGAAGGGTTGCACCGAGAAACATCGTGACGGTAAACGCCCTGAACTGCAAAAGTTTTCCGCCGACGGTTCAACGTCTAACAAAAGTTTTCGTGGATATTGAATTGTCCTGTTGGTTGAAGAATAATTTTACGATGTAACATGCATGCTCAGAAGAAATGCGGCTGAATCTCATTTTCTTTCGTTCACGCAACGTGAATACTTACATGTTGGTATCCAACGTGTTCAGTTTGATCGATCACCTCCCCCAGGCTGCCGTCGAACAAAATTGATGTTCTTCGAGCACCCTAAAATATCAAAAAGACAATAACTTATTTTAATAACATAATCACAGCATTGAAAATAAAAATAGAAGAAGAAGAAAACGAAGATTCAATGTGAATAAGTATAAATAAATGTATTCTTATTTCCTATATAATAGTATATTTACAACCCAACCTACATCCCATCAGGTGGATGTGGAACGGTCTCTTTCGGGATCGTATGAGAAGAATTGTCATGTTTTGCATTGATAACATGATCCCTGAAAAAGGAAGAAATTTCTTTTGTGACATCAGTTCTCGTGTCGGGATCAAGGTGAAGGTGGTGATAGCTATTTTTCAACCGTAATGGAGTTTTCAGATTGGATCCCAGCATTTGCAGTCTTGGGTGCTCGTTCAAATCCTCCTCGTAAAAAGAATCGTCCTCCTCCTCTTTTGCGGTACCACTAGAATCTTTCATTAATTGGAATATTGTCGCTGGCCCACCATTCTTTTTGCTAGACGGCCACCCCTTGTGTGCTAGAATCGCGGTTGTTGGGCACTTGATATTTTCCAAAAATGCTTTCACGTTTTCTTCGTTGAAACGAATTGGTGTGGCATTGCTCAGTCTTGGATCGTGCACAAAGCAAACGCCCGAATCGCCTGCAGGTTTTGTCCCCCTCTCCAAAATCTTCCTTGCAGCTTCCGACGAAATTCTCTGTTGCCCGGGAAATCGCCTGACTGCTTGCTGTCGCAAATTTACTACGGCGTCTACGTTCTCGTAGACCCTTCCAGTTTTGCCCTCGGTTTTTGCCACCGCAGACGCTCCTTCCGCTTCGTAAGCAGTCCGGAACTGGTCCGGCGCTTTTGTAGCCAACTCACTGACAGGACCGACACCATCCAACAAGACCACCCCACTAAATCGTTCGGGGAAAGACCCCGCTATGATTGAAGCAACCCCCGCTCCCATGGAATGTCCTATAAGCAAACTGCCCTTTTCATCGCTTCCTGGTCCTGCGGCATTGCCCCACCCTAGCTCGTCTAATGCCCCGAGAGCGAAGGCTGCATATTCAGACTGATAATAGAAGCTTGAGTTGGGCAACCATTCACTCTTTCCATGCCCGCAAAAATCCAACGCAAAAACCTCGGCGCCAAATTCTTTGCACAGCTCAGGCGCTACGTAATCAAACGAGTTCGCGTTGTCTAACCAACCGTGCAAGCACATAATTTTCAGCGACGATTTTTTCCCCGAAGACGAGGTGCTGCGCCACAACTTCCCTGCAAGATTCAAATTCCTCACGCTCAAAAACTTTTCGGATACAGAGACCATTCTTCTCTCTTCGGAACCAAAAAAAAAAACACGCCAAAAACTACTATAAATTACCACGTGTTTTTTTCTCTGGTGTTGTTCAAAAAATTTAGACCGACCCTTCCTTTCTTTTACAAAATATAAAGAAACTGTTAAGTTCTTCATCAAAATATAATCTTTTTTTTTGTTGTGGTACGGTATCCGGCGCGGTGCGCGGCGGTGGTCGTCGTTTGTTTTAGGAGGACGAAAAGGAGGAAGGAGGGAGAAAAAAAGAAGAAGAGAAGAAGAAGAAGAGGATGGCATTTTTTATTTTATTTATTATTTTAAAAACTACTAATAAATATTAATAACATTAATGATGAAAACAAATTATATATTATATAGTACAAACTATCATATGCTTTAAGACTCTCATTTATATCAATATTACATATGTAGCAAGTTAAGATATCAAATATTTAATAAGAGAGTCGTCTTACACACATAGATCTACACGGAAAAGATCGGAGCGTTCCCCTTCCCCAGCAATACCCACTCGCCCCATCCCGTACACGTACCTTTCGTCTTTCGAAACCGCTATGGAATTGACGTACGTCGGGAAACTGCCGTCTTCGAAAAAAATTGCTCCATGGTCTCGGTACGTACTAGTCTTTAAGCAATAGGTCACCAGGTGAAGGTGTTCTAATCCTTTTGCTTCCCCCTTTTTCGTCGCCGGTTTCCCCTTCAATCGCGAACCGTCGTGCAAGTAGATCGGCGCTCCTGTCAGGTAATACACGGTGTCCCCAACGATCTTAAACCCGAGGTACCCGTACGAAAACAGATCTCCCATACCACTACGTTGCGAGGCCAATGATGTCAACCGCGCCACAATTTCTACGCGCTTGCCCGTCCCTGTAAACACAGCAAACAAGTAGCCCGAGTTGCCGTGAACTCCAACGATTGCACCCCCACGGTACGACTCATGGTACCACACTTGTCTCCAGTTGTAACTCATCGAGCCCGGTTTTGTCCAATCGTACGACCCAAAGTAATCTAGCTGCAACCCATTTTCTAGAAAGACTTCTACAGCACCAACGGATGGGTTGAATCGAAGTATGTCTCCCTTCGAATTGCTGAAATAGGCACACTTGTCAGGCAGAACCACTATGGAACGACAGATGCATCGGTAGTTCCCTGTTCGCGGGTGCACTCCTTCTCCCTCCCCCCTTTCCGGGTAATCGTGCTTTGAGATCAACGAGCCATTTGCGCCAGAGCCTGGCGTGAAACAAACAAAATAACCATAAGGCCACGTCAAACCAAACAACCGTCCCGATTTAGGGCAACGGGCCATAGATAATATACCTTCCCCATCGTCCAATCGCCCCAAACTTTCAAACTGCGACGATGCAGGATCGTATGACAAGAAATATCCTCCCGGGTAGGCTCTATAACCGTCCGGGACGCCGGACGACACAGGAAGCGTTTCCATGCCGTCTGCCATGGTGTAAAACCCTACATGTGTGCCAAAGTAAAGTTTGCCCGATTCATGATCCTCAAAAAATGGCACGTGGCTCTTGCCCTGTACAACAGCGTTTTCCGCGGCTCCGGTCACGGCCGTCAGATCGGCAACGAACTTTGGAGTATCGTCGCCTGCCTCAATTTTGTACATTTTGGCCCCAACATCGTGCCTCACCGAGCTCAACACGTAGAATATATCCCCGTTCGATGCCGTTCCGAGGCCATTATAAGTATCATGGGAATCCTTGAAATGCGAATTAAAACGCTTGGCCTGCATTCCCACCATCGATTCTAGGGTAGCTCTAATTCCGTTCAAAATTGCACCCTCGGCAGCAGATGAGATGTTCTGAAAAGCGCCATAGACACGAAACGCATTGCAAACTTCGTAGCCCCCGAACGGGATTTCCGAGGCAGTTGGGAAATATCCGTGGCACCCGTTGGCATACCCAATGGATATTGTACGTGGGTACGGCGAAAAATTCTGCAGTTTCAGCTGGTACTCTGAAAACATTTCTCCTGGAAAGCCAACAAAGCACAAGCCATTTTCTGGGTCCCCGATAGTCACGCAGACGATCTCAAAATCCATGGAACTCGCCCCTTCCTGTTTCTCCGCGCGACGCACTAGCTCCGCGGCATATTGGCAACATGCAGAGGGCGCCATTGTCATCGCCTCCTTTTCTGGACCGGCGGCAACATCCTCTGCACAAATTTTTGCACTTTCGAGCCATTCGCCCTGCTGTTGTTCGAATGCTTTGCAATCCTCATAACTACCAAGCTTCTCCAAAGGGACTGTGCACGACGTAACTTTGCACCTGACCGGGGCAAACCCTGAGCTAGCGGCATCGACTGCAAGTAAATCCTTGACCGCCCCGAGGACCTTTTCCCCCAACCTTGCCCCAACCTCTTCCGCACCCTTGTAGCCTGAACGATGCCTGACTGAATTTACATCTCCGCAACAGCCGTTTAAGTACATACAGGGCGGAGATCCTTTTATCGAGGACTCGAGGAATTTGCGAACTGCGCCTGGGTAGTCGGCGGATTCTTTCGTTTCCGGGCCAACGCACGTTGGGTGCATTGAATAGGCCAACAAAACGCCCGTAACGTTCGATGTAGAATCGGCCGAATTGAATATAACTACGTCTGCGTACGGTACGATAGGCCCTTCCGGATTTTGTCCCAAGCAAGTTTTGCCAGCCGTTTCAAACCAACGTTTTGGACCCCCCTTTGGCGGTGTTGCATCTTCCGTAACTCTTTGGCGTCGGTTGATTGCAACGCCGCTCACAGAGACGCGCTTGTGCAACACCCGCGACAGGGTTGCTGCATTTTTTGCATGCTTTGCTGCGTCTACGATTGATGACTCTAAAAAATTCATGTAGTCGTCGCTTGCAAATCCCATCCCTATAAAGTTGTGGTTTGTCTGCGGCCCCGTATGCGTATGCGTACAGCACACAAGGACTTGTTTTTTGCAGGAGGGGTCCCAGCGAAGAGCACTCAAGATTGTGTTCCTCACCCTGCTTGCGTAGTCTGCGGTAGTTCCAATTAAGTCTAGCGATATAATTATAGCAGCCGAAGAAAAATCGTCTGCGCTGCTGTTCAAGTAAAGCGCAGTGCATTTCAACTCGTCGTGTACCCCCGTGCACACCGCGCGATTCCAATACCCACCGAGGTAACCACCAGCCTCCCGGGTGTTTATTGTTCTCTGGGCAAAACCTACATAAAGAAGACCAGGGTCAATTATTATTTCGCCTCCAAACGCTGCCATGTCACTGCGAACCGAAAGCGCGAATAAATTATCCACGTCAAGCGAAAGAAGTATTTTGCGTGTATATATACATACATACAAGTGACATCGTTCGTTTCTTCAGACGACCAACGTTTTCGGTTATTACCTAAACCCATGCCTAAACGCCATGCATTGCGTATGTATTCATATACTAGTAACAAATAATATTATTACACTTATTATTATTACTCTTCTTCTTCAACAAGAAGAAGTTACTTTTCGTCGTGCTGCGTATTATTATAAATGTCATTAAGTTGATACCAGGTAGGTCGATGATGATGAGTTCCCAAAAAAAAAGGAAGGGGGTGGTCGTTTTACTTAAGATAATATACTATACAATACGATACCGTACAAATAAGGGTCCTGGGAGGTACTGGTACCCGTACAAACGAGAGTGTAAATCTGTTGATTCCTCCTCTCGCTAGCTCTAATCCTCTGAAGCATTCTCGTTTTGTTCTCCTCCTTGCTCAACATCGGCCGCCGGTTTTTCCTCTGCGTTGCTCTGGTTTTTCAGTGGAACTTCGGCTACTTTCGCGTTCGCTGGGGCAGGGCCTTTTTTCTTCTCTCTTCGCTTTGCAGCGCGCTCTATTAAAAAATCGTACGTTCCAAACTGGCGTTTGATCAAGTACAGGTGGAACGTAAGGAGTGTCCCGTACGCCATCAGCGCGGGGCAGCCGCATGCGATGCACAAAAGTGCTAATACCAGCTCCGTCCCAGCTACCATCTCCCCTGTAGTGTTCAAAAAAGTAAGCATCCCTATTCCGCTAATGATTTGGATCGTGAAAAGTACGGTGCTCAGGGATACGACACTGAAAAACCCTACGTAATTTCTTTCTCCTATGGCCGTGTTCATCCATTTGCAGTAATGGTCCATCCCTGGCACAGTCTTTCTTGTCATTGCGCAGTAGCGCTTCTTCAAGTTCGCGCGTTTAAAGCAGTACAAACGCAAGCAAAGGCACCGTTCCATTGCAGTCGGGTCCTTGGCTGCGTCTACCATACTGGTGTAAAACCAGCACGACACTACCGATACGTTCAACACGGAATACACGACGACATAGACCAAAGACGCCTCTTTGAAAGCTGACAAGGCTGCCAAATAAAACACGACCATGTTGACTACGTGAATAAGAATTACGCACACTTGCTGAACGTTCAAAGGCAGTTGTAAGCCCCTGGCCCGGTACACCTTTTTCGGCGGCATTTCAATTGTTCTATTTATTCAACACGACCGACCAGTACGACAAAGCAGAGACCAAACGAACGAACAAAATGCTGAGTTAGTAGCTGCTACCACAACGAAATCAAATCTTGTTCGGTATCTGTCAACAAAA
>JACLAC010022008.1_pt1 | contig 14808 bp, 17 predicted proteins | sample 8027881 | NCBI WGS metagenome assembly JACLAC01 (sample SAMN15725517, study PRJNA655200) | protist metagenome | isolation source: fluorescence activated cell sorting (FACS) single amplified genomes of... | place: Spain: Blaines Bay Microbial Observatory, Mediterranean Sea | collected 2016-01-19 | reverse complement strand
AATTTATAAAGATCGACGCCGCGAAGGTTTTTCTATGTGATAAGGATCACGTCGCCGACCTTTTTTATGTGATCGAGATCACAATGCTGCATTTTTTTGCGATTTTCATGTGAGTGGCCTCACATTACGAGGGATGGCCCGCACGCGTAGTTTTGGCATCGTGACGGGCTCTTGTGCAACGGCAGTATCGCCTGTAGACACTATTAAAGGTACAAAGAAAACCTACTATGTGGCTACTAATTAGGTATCGCGTATTTTTCTAGTTTGTTGGACTTTAGGAGTTCATCAAAGACGGGAGAATGCACCCGTTGGGGTATCGGTCCAGAGGCACGGATCGCGGTTGAGAAGATGGTGAAGGGTCTGATCTTCCCCCAAGGCATCGCATTTAACGGTGAAAAAGCCGAACCGCTCCACAGAGCGATCGCGCCGCGCACCCTTTGGTAGACCTTGGATGAGATCGGACAACAGACGCTGCACCCGGTGGCTAGCGCGCGGTCCCGTCGCCAGCTGGGCTTTTATCGACGCAGGCGAAAGTAAGGCCAGCAGCGACTCCTTCTCGGCGAGGTTGTACCACCTTGGCCTCATCAAGGATGCCGCGCTGCTGCAACAGCCGCACCAAGCGATGATCGGCCGTTTCGACGATTCGCTGGAAGTTGGCATCCCGCAAGGGGGCGTTCAATGGAAAATATCGCTAAAGAAGCAGATTGTCGATTCAACTTCTAAGTGCACCTTTTGCGGTGTGTTAAAAACAAAGGCCAACCGGTATATTTCCTTTCCAATTCAACCGCCCCACGAAGAAGAGCTTACGAAGGAGTATATTCAGTCTGTATAGGAACGATAAAGGCTCTTTTAGGTCTTCGGGTCAAGCATTTTGGTCGTGTGCTCGTCCCGTTTGCCGCCGGTTGTGCGGCTTTAGGCGCCCGCTTTTTAGGGCGTGGCCAGCCTGCGGACGACAAAGGAGGGCCTGCTGGGCGGAAAAGGTCGTTTTCGATGCAACGAGTTGGGGGATAGGCGGACTTTAAGGCGGTGCGGCGCTGACGGCCAGGCTCCAGCATACCCACGCGGCGATGCGCTTAATCTTCAAAGGCCGTTCCAATTTGCCTCAGGGCATGCGCGGGCGAATTCGGCGCCATTCCACAGCTGGCCTTGATAATGGGCCAGCATCGTCCAGAACCGACGCAGGGTTTCCGCTGGCACCCTAAGTGTTGGCCGGAGCGGGAGCAGCTTCTTTGGGGAGGCGCTTCTTCTGGCGCATGCGCTGGTAGGACTCGGGAGTGCCGTCGTGTAGGGAGCCGAACCAGCGATCGAAGGGCACGGTGACGGTTCCGTAGTTGCACTCGAAAAAGCGGTGGTGCAGATAGTGAAAGTAGGAGTCGATGCTGATGCCTTCGCCCTCCTCTTTGAGGACGATGCGATCGAAGCCTGTGTGACCGAGGGCCGGATTGAGGGCCGGGCGCTGCATTAGGTAGAACATGTGGATCGGGTGCGACGGGACGATGAAGAGGATGATCCAGCGGGTGAAGTAGAGCAGGTGCTCGATAGGGTGCATGGAGAGGCCGGACCAAGGGCCGATGTTGGTGTTGCGGTGGTGCAGGTAGTGGGAGCAGTCGTAGAGCCACTTCCAGTGGGATATGCGGTGCACCCAGTAGAAGTGCAAGTCCTGCCAAAAGGGTAGGATGAAGGCGAGAACGATGCACCAGACCGGGTTGGCGCTGAAGGTGGTGAAGGAGGTCCAGCCGTTGCCGTACGACCACAACATCAGGATTTCGTAGAGCGTCCAGATGGTGCCGCCGCTGACCATGGTCCAGAAGGCGTTGTCCTTGACCTGGTTCCTGAACAGGAAAGCCTTGCTATCGGTGCTCGGCCAGCGGGAATTGTACTTGAAGCGAGTGCCCTGGACGCGCCGCCAGTAGAGGATGCCGTGCAGCGTGCCGGCGACGATGGCCAGCATAATGTAGTTGCGCGCGAACATGGGCCAGATCCACTCGAGTTGCAGCTGGCTGAAGTTGGCTAGGTCGTCGGCACCGGGCTGGAGGTATTGCCAGGTCGCCCAGCCGAGCAAGTAGTGGACAGCGGCGCCAAAGGGCCAGAGGAAGCCGGGGAAGCCGAGGAAGAAGCGGATCAGTTTGCGCCATTCGACGGGCCAGGCAAAAGGCAAGGCCTTGCCCAGGATCCGGGGCATCCATTCGCCGCGGGCATCGCGGGTCTGCCAGCCGTCGTCGAGCGCGACGGCTGCAGGCGCAGTAGCTTTGCCGTTATCTGCCATGACTTTACGTTAAACGGTGCAGTTGGAGTCGTCAAGGGTTTGATCTGGCGTGACCCCCACGAGATTGTTTCTTAATCCACAAGAAATAGTCTCACTCTAAGTGGAGCAAATCAGAGGGGTCACCACACACATGCATCCACGTGAAGAACCACCGCTTCAACTATCCTACGTCAAATGATCCAAAATCAGATTTGTTGACTCTATGATCCGTTGATCCCTTTCGCGCAGATCCGGCTCAAACGCTCTACCCGTCAAATGCTGGAGCCCCTGAATATAACGGATGGCAATTTCACCGGCCTGCTCGTCCGTAAACTGCTGATCTTTCTCCGTGACCATCCCCCGCGCAAATTCCTTCGAAAACGAAACGGGCTTCCCATCGCGAGTCATCGGCTGCCCGTCGTCGTCCATACGCCAGAACCGACTCGAATCCATCGTATACAGCTCGTCCGCCGCCACGATGTGACCCTGTGTGTTGATCCCGTGTTCCGTCTTGGTGTCCACCAGGATCATGCCCCGCTCTGACAGATACTGGGAAACCATCCCAAACGCCATGACCGATGAGTTGCGCACCTCATTATACTGGGCCGGTGAGCAGACATCGTTGTCGAACAGATACTGAGGGTCGATGGTCCGATCCACCTTGTCCTTGGTACTCGGCGTATCCATGAGGTAAGGCAGCACCCCATTGGCAGAGAGCTGATCCACCTCGATCTGATGGCCGGCGTAATCGAGCGTCGTCTCACCAGCCTCTTTGGCTTGCAGCCAATGTTGATACAGTGATGTCGAGGTACTGCTTTCCGCATTATACATCCGCAGCACGTTCTCCAGCGCAAACAGCTTGAGATTTTCCGCCGGAATGACCGTCGAACTGGCCAACAGATCGGGAACCTGGAATTGGGAGCTGCCCAGGACGTGTTCCACCAGGCGCAGCATGTGATCGTGATTGTTCGCCAGGACCTGATCCTTGAACGGTATGGCGCCTCGGCTGACATCGTGGGTCGAGATCCGGTTGTTCCGGAACATCAACCGGATCGGCTGCCCTCCGCTCGATACTAGGTTGTCGCCAAACACCGAGTCCGAAACCTTCCCTTCCAGGATGGTACATCCATTTAGGCGCGGAAGATCACCATCCGCAATAATCTGCTTGATCGGTCGTCCTTCATTTACTCGTGAGCCGCTGTCGGCCACCAATTCTCGTATGTCGTTTTCGTTAAGCATGGGTACGGTTTGATCTCCTGGCTTCGTGTAGGGACTCTCGAAAGAGCCTCGGGCAAACGGGCAGCATCCTTCATCAGAAGTTAGAATATAGTGTATTCTCACCCCAGGCAAGGGAATCTGGCTTGGGTGGTGAAGCCGGTCCCTCACACCCTAACCGGGCCAAAACACGTAGGCCTGTTACCCAATTAAATCCTACATGTACTTGTGGCTTATAAAGTGAATACTTGCTTAAGCGACCTTAATGAGGACCGATATGAGCTACGATTCATTTTTTTCTGCGTCGGACTTACCATTTTTTTGAGTTGACCTCTTCCAAGACACGATTTTTCAACATTACTTCGGCCAGCATTGTCTTCAACTCGGCGTTTTCTTTTTTTAACTCTTTGAGTCGTTTACTATCCACGATATTCATATCGCCGTATTTGTGCTTCCACCGATGGAAGGTCGCTTTCGAAAGGGTATGCTCGCGGCAGACCGACTCAATTATTGGGTCGGTATCGCTCTGACAAAGAATGCGGATGATCTCTTCGGTGCTGTGGTGTTTCTGTTTCATCAGTCTACTCCTTAATGGCCAAAAAATAGTCTCATCCTAATTGGAGCAGATCGGAGCGGTCAGGGCAGCGGTTGCATCTATTATTTCGGATGTGCAGCTAGCGGCTGTTGGCAACTCGAATCACTCGTGCGCAATGAAGCAGACGATGCACAAAAAGGAATTATAGTACTATGACACAGCCATTTTATGATTTCTGTGTGGCGGCAGCCGAACCATCCCTTCGCGATGCAACGGGCGGTGGCCAGCCATGGGCTGGATGCACGCTGCACACGTGCCGACTCGATGCCGATGGCAGCGCAATCCGCGTTGTAAGCACGACAAGATTATCTGCTACTGCCCCTGGATATTTGACCGTCGCCGGAACGCGTGCTGGCGAGCAGATGCTCTACGCGATAAGTGGCGAGCAGATATCGTGGTACTCTATCGGTGACGATGGCAAAGTAGCGTTACGCGGTAGCGCTCCAACAGGCAGCGATAGAGCCTCACATCTGTGTGCCGATAACTCTACACGCCTGTTATTTACGGCAAATTACGGTAGCGGCACTGTATCTTTGCTGCCTATAGCCGAGGATGGCGCCCTGGGTACGGCGAAAGTTTATTCGCATGGCCCAGGAGCGTATGACGGTGCCCAGGGTAGCTGGCGCGATGGTCCACAGTTCCGGCAAGAATCAGCACATCCTCACGGAGTAGTGGTATGTGGTGAGCAGCTCTACGTAGCGGACCTAGGTAGCAACCAAGTCGTCTGTTGGGCCATCGATTTTAACCTTTGCATGTTGCGACCTGCCAGCGCCATCACGCTGCACGATCTTGCCGGGCCTCGACATATTCAGTTCACAACTAATGGTGATGTAGGATATGTTCTCAATGAGCTCGATAATACGATCTGTGTGCTGCGGCGCGATTCTGCAAAGGGAGGTAAACTATCGTTGGCTCAGACTCTTTCTTCGCTGCCACAGGGATGGGCCGAGGCCCATACTGACCCTGCGATGTTCCCAGACGAATCCTACTGCAAGCCTTCGCACGCCTCCGAACTGCTTCTTTCGCCTGATGATCGCTTTGTCTACGCGAGCAATCGCGGGCATGATTCAATTGCGGTTTTTGCGATAAATGCAGTGGATGGAAAACTAACGCCCTTGCAGTTCGAGCCTACTCGGGGGCGCATTCCATGGGTATTTTGTTTGAGTGAAGACGGCCGCTTTGTGTTAGTGCAAAATAATCATACTAGTGCGGACGAGGCTGGACCAGACAGCCTGGTGGCGTTTCACCGAGATGGGCCGACCGGGCTTCTGAACTTATCGGCGGCGCGCCTAGAGTTTCCCATGATATCATCTGTTTGGGCACTCCCAGTAAGCCGACCTTGAATTGTTTGCGTCAAGCGTGTCATTGCCACTGGACTACCGACCCAGGCTATGCATCGTCATCAGGTGTGGACCTGGGATTTCATCTTTGATCGAACCGACAGCGGTGGCACCTTGAAAATAATGACCCTGCTGGATGAGTATAGTCGCCAGTTGTTGGCCATCCACGTCGAACGGCAGATTGCGGCGGCGCAGGTTTTAGGCGTGTTGGAACAAGCGATGATCCAGTTTGGCGTGCCTGGCCCTATTCGCAGTGACAATGGCCCTGAATTTATCGCCACTAAAGTCCAACAATGGCTAAGAGACAACCAAATCAAGACGATCTATATTGATCCAGGTCGTCCGTGGCAAAATGGATACATCGAACATTTTTACAGCCGTTTCCGCGATGAATGTCTAAGCCGAGAAAGGCTACTGAATCTGCGCGAAGCAAGAGTGGTCATTGCGGATTGGCGTCAACAGTACAATTGAGAAAGACCGCATAGTCAATTCGGCTATCTAAGCCCGGAAGACTTTATACAAACCAAAATACTTGTATCTTTCTCTTAAGCTCATTCCTGCTTTCTGAGCACGCCGGATATACTCTGGGGAAGGCCGAAAAATACTAAAGGCATAGACCTTGTGTGTGAGATTGGCCCCCCGCCTTCTTTGCCGATACCGAGGAGTATCAGAGCCCACAATAGGCTGCATCTACCAGTACGGTAAGCAAGGATACAAGGTCAGGGGACCAGAGTCCACACTATAGTTTCTGGAGGCATTATGGATCAACACAATTATGTTGGTATCGATGTCAGCGCCCGCTCCTTAGAAGCCGCCTTCGTAGGACCAAGCCATCGATCCACCACCGCGAGCTTTGCCAACAGCCCGGCTGGGCACCGACAGTTAATCAAATGGGCTACGAAACGGGGCCGCTTAGCTCAAGTATGCTTGGAAGCGACTGGAGTCTATAGTTTAGAAATCGCTTTGGCTTTACATCACCATCCCAAAACCAAGGTGATGGTCATCAATCCCAAAGCGATCCATAACTACGCTGGGGCCACAATGCAACGAGCAAAAACCGACCAGGTCGATGCGCGATTAATTCTGGATTATGGCCAACGTATGCCCTTTGCTTGTTGGCAACCACCATCGAAGGAAGTGCTTCAATTACAAGCCATTACTCGCCGGGTTAGCCAACTCAACGTTGAATTGAATCGCGAGGCCAATCGCTTGCATGCCGAGGGACACAGGACCAGCACTACCGATCTGATTGCGCGCGATATCCAGGTCAATCTCCGCCACCTCGAACGCCGTATGGCACACTTGGAAGAAAAAGCAGTAGCTTGGGTATTGTCCGTGCAGCACCTCAGTGCACTCTTCCAACGTTTACTGTCGATGCCCGGCATCGGAGAAACCAGTGCCCTACGCCGACTCGCGGAATTGGCGGTCCTACCCGAAGGGATGAAGCCACCCCAATGGGTCGCTCATGCCGGGTTAGATCCCCGACCTCATGAATCGGGTCAATCGGTCCATCGCCCCCGCGCGATTACTAAAGCCGGAAATAAGTATCTGCGAGCGGCTTTATATATGCCGGCGCTGGTCGCTATTCGTTATCAACCTAATGTCAAAGCCTTTTATGACCAGCTCATCGCCGCCGGTAAAAAACCACTGCAAGCCATTGCGGCCGTCATGCGAAAACTAGTGCATGCGATTTGGGGTGTATGGAAACATGACCAAGATTTCGACGGCCAAAAATTTTACAAGATGGCCGCATAAATCACTTGATTTTAAAAAGAGTATCTCACACCCTAACTGGGCCAATTATTGGGGCCCGCTCAGTAGCAGGAAGCATCACTGATCCGAGCAAGTGCTTCCTATATATAGTCGAAATCTGATGTGAAAATATAAGGACGGAGCGATAGCGATGGACGGAAAAGAATGCGTGGAGCAATATCGAGATCAGGGTTATTTCATTGTCGATGATGCGGTCGAACCGCAGCTGCTGGACCTGCTGGAGTTGGCGGCTTGGCAAGTGGCCGACAAAGTGCGTTCGGGGGCGGTGGTCGACGATGCCGAGGGTGTGCGCACCGGCGGTGAGGGCGTCGAGCCCCAGTTTGTCGTGGGGTTGATCGCGCCGGAATTCGGCGAACCGGTCTTCGCCGAATACCTGGGCAGCGATGCACTTGCGCGCTACGTGCGGCCAATGCTGGGTGAAGAGTTGCGGCTGGGTTGGGTGCACTTGTGCGCGATTGCTGGGGACTATCATATCGGCTGGCACCGCGATGTCGGGCCTGCCAACCGCGACAATAATTACCAAAAAGAAATGGATTTACTGAGAATCTACCGCAAGCACATGGTCAAATGGCATATGGCGCTGGTCGACGACCCCTGCTTGTGGATCGTGCCAGGCAGTCAGAATCGCTACCGCACCGAGCGTGAACATCAATGTATGCTTCGAGAGCCTCAGGGCGAGATCCCTGGGGCTCTGCGGATCGATCTCGAGCGCGGGCAGACGATCTTCTGGGACGGCAATACCGTGCATAGCGGCCTTAAGCCGGAGGGGATGGGAGATCGGCTCAGCTTGATGGGGGGGTTAATAGACCACCGGGCCGAATACCACGAGAGCGAGAAGGGCGATCAGCAATGGATGCTCGCCGAGAATCTCCGGCCTAGTTTGCCGCAATCGACCCAGATCTACTACGACAACTGGCGCACCGTTGCCGAATCTCGAATGGCGGAGTCGGTGCGCTGACACCCGAGATTTGCTCCACGCAGGTTGAGCTACTACAAATAGTCTGGTGAAGTAGAAACGGCACAGTATTGAAGCAGTTATCCGTATCCTGCCTCGGGCTGATGGTGACAACACAGCCGAGTCAGTATGCCGAGAGCACAACACCTCCTAACCGGGCCAATTATTAGGCCGATGCATGAGGACCCATGTTTGATTTAATGATCACTGGCGGAACCATCTACGATGGCACCGGCGCGCCTGGGCGGCGCGCGGATCTGGGCATCAACGGCGAGCAAATTGCAGCTGTGGATGACCTTTCAGCGGCGTCCGCCGCTCGGAGGATCGACGCCACCGGTTTGGCCATCGCCCCCGGTTTCATCGACACCCATACGCATTCAGAAGGCGATTTGCTGGTCAATCCACAGCACGCCTGCGGTCTGCGTCAGGGGATCACAACCGAAGTCATGGGCCTCGACGGCATGTCTTTCGCGCCCCTGTCTCCGACCAATCACATCCTGTACCGTCGCTGGCTCGCCGGTCTACTGGGCGATCCGATCGAGGGATTACAGATGGAATCGGTCGCTGCCTTCCGCAGCAACTATCACCGCAAAGTGGCTATAAACACCGCCTACCTCATCCCCCATAGCGCAATTCGCCTCGAAACCGTCGGCTTCACCGATGTCCCGATGCGGGAGGACGATATGGCAAAGGCCAAGCGCATCATCGCCCAGGGCTTGGAAGAGGGTGCCGTCGGCTTTTCTACTGGAGGTAGCTATTATCCCAGCCCGTGGGGGACTACCGATGAATTTGCCGAACTGTGCCATACGGTGGCCGCCGCTGATCGCATCTATCTGGTCGAACCGAGGAGAGCTGAACTAGATCGCGCCCATCTGGGCGACGGGGTCGAAGAAGGTTTGCAAGTTGGCCGGCAGACCGGCGTCAAAGTCCACTTCGCCCATTTTCGGACCAGTCCAGCAAATGCCGGACAGGTGGATGAATTGATGGCCGCCATAGATGCCGCCGAAGCCGAAGGGATCGATATTAGCTTGGATGTCTATCCGTACCCCACGGGCAGCAGCATACCGGTATCGATCCTCCCGGGCTGGGCTCAGGAGGGCGGCCCCGACGCTATCCTCGAGCGACTGGGCGACGAGAGCGAGCGCGGTAAGATCGCCGCATTTCTCGAAAACATGGAGCTTGGTGACCGGGTCTTCACCTACCTAGGGGGGCTGAGTGAACTGGAGGGCATGAGCTTGCACGATATTGCTGCCCAACGAGGTCGGTCGCAGGGCGAGGCGATGTGTGAACTGCTGCTGGAGACTGATCTGAGAGCCGGCTATCTGCAGGCTCCTCCGGTTAGCAACCGCCTATTCCAACAAGTGAGTCGCGACTGTCTCGAACTGCTGGCACGTCCAGATTATATGGCCTGCAGCGACATCACCCCGGCCGGCAGTATGCCGCATCCGCGCTGTTACGGTGCCTTTCCACGTTTTCTCGGGCGGTTGCGCCGGCAGTTCAACGTCATGAGCCTTGAGCTAATGATCCAGCGTATGACCGAAAACCCGGCTCAGCGCTACGGCATCAGCAAACGCGGTCGCCTCGAACAAGGTTACTTTGCCGATGTCGTTATCTTCGATCCCGATACCATCATCGACACGGCCACCTACGACGATCCAAGGCAGTATCCGGTGGGCATCCCCTATGTTTTGGTCAACGGTCAGGTGGCTGTCGACGATGCGGTTTGTACCGGTGTTATGGCCGGCCATGCTGTACCTTGATCGTCATCGGCCCGTAGACCTCCGTCACAGTATGTTGCTTCTGCATCTGCCAAGTGCCAGCGGCCAACACCAACACTCCAGATCGAAACCATAAAAGCGGGACGGCCCTCACAGCCGTCCCGCTTCTCTTTGCCTATCGTCGTTGCTCAATTACCCCTGAGATTCGAACGAAGACTAAGTTCGCTTCCACCTCGCCGCCGCCAGCGCCTCCGCACTGCCCGTCTTACCCGCCGCATCCAGCGCCTCGATAGCCGCACCATATCGTTCTTCGTTCGCATTTACACGATTTTCGAGCATGGATCCGGCCAATATTTCCTTTTTTAGTTCCTTGAGCCGTTTGGCATCCGCTATATCCATATCGCCGTATTTGCGTTTCCACCGATGGAAGGTCAGCTTTGGATCGGTTATATTATCGGCAAACGGATTCGATGGTTTGATCGGTATCCGCCTGGCGCAAAATGCGGATGATCTCTTCGGTGCTGTGGTGTTCCTGCTTCATGAGGCTACTCCTGAATGGCTAAGAAATAGTCTCATCCTACATGGAGCAAATCGGAGTGGTCACGGCAAGGTTGGTGACATATAGGGTTTGATCGCGTTCGGCTATTTGTTGAATCAGGCTGCCGCAAAAACCTATCTAATCGTGATTTGATTGATCAATTGATAGCAGATGTTGACGCATTTCGCAATGGGCGTGAACAAGAAGACGACCAAACAGTTGTGGCTGTATCTGTATTAGAATAATCGGGGCGATAGTAAGTTTTTGCGATGAAAAGATCAATTTTTATTTAAAACTAAATAAAAATAAGATGTTTTTAGAGTGAACCCACGTCTTTGGGAGTTATTTTGTAATATTAACTATCAATTTGACTTTTTCAACGATAGATCGACGTGCTTGCATTCTATTTTTCCCTCATTGTTCTATTACTATGTATTCCCCTATCTATCTCCCTTTACGGAGTCGGTTTAGGGGTTCTCCTTTCTAGCATTAGTGCTGTATGCTTTTTCTTATTCCTTAGAATCGATGAGCGGAGCCGTTGGGGGCGGTTTATTGCTAAACGGTGGCCGCTCGGTCGTTCGCCAAGGAGTTTTGATCCAGACCACGACGAACTCGATCCAGACGAAATAGAATACGTCCACAATATCCGCAATGAGTCTCACGAGACGGAGATTGTTATCACCATTGGTCTATTGGCTGGTTTGGTTGCGGTCGATGTGGGGGCGATTGACGACTGGCTGTGGTCCTTGCCCTTGTTCCTTTCGCCAAAAACAGTGGGCGTTGTATCTTCGGCTCTTATCATTGGAATTTGGACGTCGCGAGTAGGCATTTTTGCCCATCTTCTATTGCGTTGTGTTTGGATTGGTATGGTCGGGCTGGGTTTTTCGTATCCACGGGGTGTGAACCGTCAGAACTTAGCCGGTCCGTTACAGCGCAGAATGTACCATCACCTTACGGCTCCAGATACCAGCGTTAGGTTGACCATACAGATGGAGCGTCTGTGTAGTCTGGTATATGCGATGTTACTGTGTTCGGTATTCTCTCTGTTTGCATGGATATCAATCGTATTTGCATGCTCATTTCTGGGGGCGTATGTCTCTCGATCTATCTACCCTTTCTTTGCCGACATTGGTATTTATTGCAACCTTGAAACGCTCTATGTCGGCGCGTCTATGGTCTTTGCTCTGTTTGGCTTTGTGTTGTGGTCCTATCTGCGCGTTGGGCGCAATGGGGCTGTTCGAACTATTCGTCAGCCGCTCGTAGAAATTTTCTACTTCTTCAAAGGCACACTTTTATCTCAGAGCATGTTGGCCATCCCGATCGCTATCGCTTTGCCTCCATTGTGTATTGTAATTGGCATTCTCCATCCGATAGTAGATGTTGAAGCAGAGCAGCCATTTGTGTATCTAGATGAAGTTACGCACGACGATGAAATAGAAGTGCCTCATATACCTTCCGCTACGATAGAACGCACCGTTATACACCTTCATCTGCCAGAGCGAACAATCAATGTGTGGCAGTCTCATGCGGTCCATACTTGCTTGGACAATTCGGGATACGTTGTTCGGAACGAACCCGGCACATTAGAAAAATGGGCAACTCGTAGCTTTGGGGTCTGGGTTGATGAGAATCCGAAAAAAACGGTCTGGGTACAAAAGACTTCTGAAGAGGCTTTGGGGGGGTTCATTGATTTGAGTGGGTTGGATAATGGTATTCATACTCTCCACGTAGACCCATGCAATAACGCACAGCATAGAATGGGTCTTGCTATTCCTTTTTACCTGGATGTTAAATAGTATGTCGATTTAGCTGTGGTTTTTCTCAATAAGCGGATGCTGCGTTTTTACACCCATACCAATTGAATTTGGTGAGGAGGGAGCAATGGCAGATAAAACGAACGTGGATCTTACGATCCCAATGATGCCTGATATGGAACTGACTGCAATAACTGTCGCCGAGTCGTTAGGCGTTTTTATTGGTCTTGATACAGATAAAATAGACGAAGTGAAAATGGCTCTTATCGAAGCGTGTATAAATGCGTTTGAGCATAGTAAGAGCACAGAACGGCGAATTAACTTGAACTTCCAGATCACCGACAAAGGCATGACGATATCAATAAGTGATGGTGGAGAAGGATTCGAATTACAAGAGGCATTGGAAAGAATTGCAGAAAAAAGAAATAAAGGTGAAAAGCGCGGCTGGGGATTGACGCTCATGAGCGAACTGATGGACGAGGTAGAAGTAGATTCGACTAATGCCGGTACTCTCGTTAAAATGACAAAGTATCGCTAGAAAAATTCACTATGGAGTTAGATATATGAACGTTAATGAATCTTTAGTTTCTTCTGTCTCAGGTAGTATAGCTGTCTTAAAGGCCCCAAGCTACGTCAACGATAAGGCGGCTGATGAAATAGCTTCTGAATGCACAAAGCTCTCTTCCGATGGAGTGCAGCATTTTATCGTCAATATGCAGGATTCTAAGATGGTGAATAGCGTGGGAATTGCCATCGTGATTGAGATGATTGAGGATGCCATAGATGCGGGTGGCTCATATAGCTTTTGCTGTGTGAGCCCAACTATTGCCAAGACTTTTCAGATTATGGGGCTGCGTCAGCTTTCGGCTATTTACGAGACAGAGGAAGAAGCGGTTGAAACGGTAGGTTAGCACTATAAACGAATGCAATGGCGATGAAAAAAATGATTCCAACAGTGGTTCTTCTATTTTGTCTTACTGCCCACGCTGGGCAGTGGCAGGCAGTTAATACTCTCGGTGATGGTATTCGTGCTGAAAAGATTGTTGGATCGCCGCCTCTATTAAACCCTGCTGTTTCGCCCGACGGCAAATATATCGCCTATGTCAGTCACATTGGACAAGCATCTGGATAGCTGATGCCGATGGTGGAAATGCGAGAGAAATCGCTGGTTTAACGGACTGATTAAATATACTGTCTCATCCGCGATGGTCACCAGGCGGCATTTTTCTGGTTTACACAGCCAAAGTTGGGCATGGTGACAGTGGGGGAAAAACTAGTATTTGGGTGTCCAAATATCTGACGCTGAACGTGAACAACTCTTTGCGAAGGAGAGATTTCGGGGTCGAATACGCCTCGAAGTCCGTCTACCCCCGGCCTCTTAGAGGCTAAAACACCCTGTTTCGTCCAGGACCGGCCGAGCCTAAAAGAGGGCGATAAGACATCCACACCGCTTGACCCGATTCCCTAAAAGGCCCTTTATAATTTCTATACATTTGTGCGGTGTCGGCGGTTTGCGTAAAGTACTCGTCCCACAGTCGCTCACGCATTCCGCGCAGGCGATATTCTTCTAAACTTTGGCAGGAAGCTAGTATGTCAGTAATCGTAAATATTCAGTTTGAAATAGTTGCAGGTAAAAGAGAAGAAGCACTGGGCATTATTAATCCAAACTTGCCCGACACGCGTTCTTACGAAGGATGCCACTGGGTTCATTTGGTAACCCCCATTGACGCCGATAATAGAGTTGAAGCAATAAGTATGTGGGACAGCAAAGAGGCGTACGAGAAATATTTCCAGTGGCGTATCGATTCCGGCGCGTTTGAAGAGATCGGCCCCTTAATGGTTGGCGATCCAGTGCTTCGCTTTCTTGACCTTAAGGCTTCCTACACCTAACCCTTAGATTATCGCTATTGAATCCATGGCCGACTTGTAAGGCGATCGAGCCGGACGGATAGCGTCGTAGACGCCGGCAGACGCCCGCGAACGCAAGCCCCCGCCGCTTGGATACGACGCTGGCATGACCCTACCTGATTTGCTCCATGTAGGGCGAGACTCTTTCTTGCTCGATAGGAGTAGGCTGATGAAACAAAAACAGCACAGCACCGAAGAGATCATCCGTATATTGCGGCAGGCCGAAACAGATGAAACGATCGACTCGGTTTGCCGTGACCATAATGTTTCCACAGCGACCTTTCATCGGTGCAAACGCAAATACGGCGATATGGATCTGGCCGATGCGAAACGACTTAAAGAGCTTGAAAAGGAAAACTCAGCGCTTAAGAAGATGCTGGCCGAATCCCTGCTAAAAAATCGCGTTTTGGAAGAAGTCAACGCAAAAAAGTGGTAAACCCGATGCAGAAGAAACAGGCCGTTGCCCATGTCGTTGGCCATGGGCTGTGCTCGGTGCGTCCGGCTTGTCGTTATCTGGGTGTGCATCGATCGACCTATCGATATCGGGCCAAGCCACTTCCACCCAAACAGATCCAGTTACACCAGTGGCGTGACCTTCGTTAGTTGACCCAATATCGTGGTGAGTATTTCTTAGACCCGGGCTGCTCCCGATTTCGGCACCACTCAGCTTGAGAGCTGGGCTCTATTTTTGAGGCGTATTAGCATGTGTTTTTGCAAAGGCATCAGGCGTTAAATACCCTAACGCGCTGTGAGGATGTTCCTCGTTA
>JACLAC010018601.1_pt1 | contig 14815 bp, 13 predicted proteins | sample 8027881 | NCBI WGS metagenome assembly JACLAC01 (sample SAMN15725517, study PRJNA655200) | protist metagenome | isolation source: fluorescence activated cell sorting (FACS) single amplified genomes of... | place: Spain: Blaines Bay Microbial Observatory, Mediterranean Sea | collected 2016-01-19 | reverse complement strand
AAAGCTTAGCCAAATAACACTTTTGATAAAATTTATATTCCTCACGAAAATTGGGTATAAAATAAAATGATTGAAAAATGTTGGGAAGTTTTCCTTGAAAAAAAATGGGATTATTTAATTATTTCCTCATTCCTTATTCTTCATCTCGTTTATATTAATTCACCTTTTGTTAACTTTGAGTGGGTATATCAAGAAGGTAGCTTATTCTTTTTAACAGGTGAAACAAAACATCTTGAGCCTTATTTCAGAATCCAAGCAAATCCATTAACTTATTCCTATCTCGCTAGTCACTTTAGTGATTTATTAAATTCTAACCACTTCTTTGTATATCGGTTGCCAGCTCTTCTTGGTGGGCTATTTTTGTTATTGTGGTGTTCACGTTCAAACAATTCATGGCTACTGCTAATAATTGCTCTAAATCCATTAATTTGGATTTATTCTGGAAGAGCATATTCCGAACTTCTCTCTGTAGGAATAATGGTTTGGGCTTTTCATTGGCAAAGTAAGCCCCTTTTAGGGGGACTGTTATTAGCTTTTTCAAGTGTGGTTAAATACCACAGCTTACCGTTTGTGCTTTTGAATGTAGGAATAAAATGGTTAAGAGATAATTTCAGAGTCCATTTTTTTTGTTGGCAAAAGAAGCCTTTCATATATGGGATGATAGGAATTTTATTCTTTGTTATCTTTCTTGTTCTGTATCGGATAAAATTCGGATTTTGGATTGCCCCTGATTATTTTATTGAGAGACATGGTACTATTGATATTCAAAACATTTTGAATAACCTTTTTAGTTATGGGTTTTATCTTTCAGGAATGTTTTTTTTGACAATTCCAGCTTTCCTAAATACTGAAAAATTGAAACTAAAAGCAATCTTATTAGTTCCTTCCATATTGCTTGGTATCGCTAACCAAAATTTGGGAGAAATGGATTTTGGTAGTTTTCAGCAGTTGCTTGGAAATGAGATTATTTTGCTGATTAAGATCATTGGTTTTTGGAATTTTCTACTTTGTTGTCAGGCTTTCTGGAAAGATGAGGAATCGCGCACACTACTTCTTACAATTCTTGGTTACCTTTTCATCATATCCCTGACTCGTCCTGCGAATCGTTATTTGATTTTTGTGGTGCCCTTTTGGGCAATATTGGTTTGTCAGCACATTTCACTTTCGCGCATGTTTTGGCTGGGATATGTTTCTGTTCTTGCGGGACTCAATCTATTTGCAACGCTTTACCAGGTTAGTAATGCAACCGCCTCTGCCAATATGGCAGATTGGGCAATTCAAAATGATGTCCATATCAATCTTGGAGGAATTCTCTACAGTCATGTCGGAGATTTTTCACACTATGATCCGAATAGCCCGCTGGTTGTTTCGCTTGCTGGCGCTCAAGTTGGTAAAATACTGCATGAAGAACCAGTACGTGTTCTTGGATTCCCAATCCGCAGCTATGTGCTGACCGATACCAATCCGAATTAATGAGCGATGAAAAGATATGAATTTTTCTCAGCCCTACGTAGACCAAACTATCCTCGTCACCGGGGGTGCGGGAGCAATTGGCAGTAATCTCTGCCGAGCCCTGGCGGAAGCCGGTGCGGCCAAGGTAATCATCTTGGATGATCTCTCTGCTTCCTACGCCTGGAACATACCTAATTTGCCAAATGTACTGTTTGTCAAGGGCAGCATTACTAATGACGTTGACCTCAAGCGTGTCTTTCACGAGAAGCCCACCTACATCTTTCATTTGGCTGCCTTCTTCGCCAACCAGAACTCTGTGGACTACCCAGAAAAGGACTTGCTCGTCAGCCAGTTGGGAACGGTCAAGATGCTGGAGCATGCGGTCTTTCAGGGAGGTATCAAGCGATTTGTTTATGCTGGTTCCGGCTGTGCGATTTATGGGGCGCAGGCACCCCTGCCGCTGAAGGAAGAGTTTGTCTCGATGCACCTCAGTACTCCTTACCAGATCTCCAAGATGGCGGGGGAACTTTACTGCAATTTCTACTGGCATCACTACGGTTTGCCGATTGTCAAGACTCGGTTCTTCAATTCCTACGGACCTGGGGAAGTTCCTGGGCAATATCGCAATGTGATCCCCAATTTCATCTACTGGGCGATGAAAGGGCAGCCTCTGCCGATCACTGGTGACGGCAAGATGACCCGGGATTTCACCTACGTTGAGGACATCGTGGATGCCTTGTTGCGAGCAGGGATTCGGGAAGATGCGATTGGTGAAGAAATGAACGTTGCCTCCGCAGCAGAAACCGAAATTGTTGAGATGGCCAACACGGTCAATGAACTGACAGGCAATAAGGCCGGATTGCTCTACACCGATCGGCGTAAGTGGGACACCAAGTCCAGACTATTGGCGAGTGTGGATCGGGCTAGGGATTTGTTGGGCTACGATCCGAAAACTGATTTTGCAACAGGTCTTCGCAAAACGATTAGTTGGTTCGAAAAGAACTGGGAAGCGATTCAGCGTGACGCCGAGTTCCCCCCGGGAATGTCGTCTGCTGTGAAAAATTATGTACTGAGACAAGAACAAAAAAATGCTTGATTCTCGTTACTTTGATGGAGATTACCTTAAAAAAAATCCTTCCTGGGATGCTGAGGACTCCCCTTGGAAAGCTGGCAAGATTATCGATTTAATCTTGAAGAATAATCTGAAGCCACAATCAATTGTTGAAGTGGGGTGTGGAGCAGGTGAAGTAATTAAGTCAATATACAGATCTTTTGACGGTAAAATTATTTGTGAAGGATACGAAATATCTGAGCAAGCTTATGAGATTTGCAAACACAAAACAGAAGATAATCTAAAATATTTTTTAGGTGATTTGTCTGGTACTAAGAAATATTTTGATATTCTTCTTTTGATTGACGTATTTGAACATGTTCCTGATTACTTAGGCTTTCTTCAGAAAGGAAAAGATCTAGCTGAATATAAAATTTTTCATATCCCTCTTGATATGAATGTTTCGAGCGTATTGCGTGCTAAACCAATTATGAATGTTCGTGATAAAGTAGGTCATTTACATTATTTCAATAAGGAAACAGCACTAGCTTCACTTGAGGATACCGGTTATACTGTGATTGACTATTTTTTCACTGCTGGTTCGATTGAAATACAATATTCCAACTTAGAGACAAAATTTATGTCTCTACCAAGAAAAATTCTTTTCAATTATTCACCCGATCTTGCTGCTCGTGTACTAGGAGGGTTTTCACTACTTGTTCTAGCTAAATGAAACAGGTCGTCCAGAGCTACAAGACGGGGGAGGTGGTGTTACGCGAAGTACCGGTTCCTCGCTGTGGCAGCAAACGAATTCTGGTGCGCAATTGCCAATCACTGATCAGCATTGGGACAGAGCGTTCTACGATTGAACTGGGACGTAAGTCTCTCGTAGGCAAGGCGGCAGCTCGACCGGATTTGGTGCGAAGAGTCTGGGAGAAGGCCAAGAAAGAGGGTTTGCTCAAGACCTGGCAGGAAGCGATGGGGCGTTTGGATACCCCTACGCCACTAGGCTACTCCTGTGCTGGGATTGTTGAAGAATGCGGGTTGGCGGCAACAGAATTTTCACCTGGAGACCGGGTGGCCTGTGTCGGTCAGGGTTTTGCCAGCCACGCTGAGTTTGTTTCGGTTCCGGTCAACCTCGCCTGTCGAATACCAGAAGGAGTGCGTGAGGAAGAGGGAGCTTTTGGGATGCTGGGCATCATTGCCTTGCACGGGATTCGCTCTGCCCAACTGAGCTTTGGCTCCCGTGTTGTTGTGATGGGACTTGGCCTGCTGGGCTTACTGACGGTGCAGTTACTCCGAGCCTACGGTTGTGAGGTGATTGCCTACGATCCGGCTCCAGACAAGATAAAGCTGACCAAGCAGTTTGGCTTTGCAGCGGTTACGGATCAGGTAAGCGAACTTTCAAAGTTCACAGAATCCGTCACCCAGGCAAATGGGGCGGATGCGGTTATCATTACGGCAGCCACCAAGAAACGAGAGCCAGTTGACCAAGCGATTCAACTCTGTCGAGCCAGGGGTCGAATCGTTGTAGTCGGTGTGGCAGATATACATCCCGATCGCAACGAGTTGTGGCAAAAGGAGATCGAACTAGTGGTCTCGAAGGCGGCTGGTCCAGGTTCATTGGATCCCGTCTATGAACTGGAGGGTATTGATCTGCCGATCGGTGATGTACGTTGGACCCAGCGTCGCAACCTAGAGGAATTCTTACGCCTTTTGTCTCAACACCGAATCGATGTCCAGCCACTAATCACACACCGAATTCCACTGACAGAAGCGGAGTCCACCTATCAGCAACTGATTAGTGGAACCCTGAGCAACCCAATTGGGGTCTTGCTCGAATATCCTGAAGCAGCTCCACTGCAGCGTGCCTTGCCGATTCCCCTAAGAACCACGCGAGTTTCTTCAGTTGGCAGCGTTCAGCTGGGGGTGATTGGAGCCGGTTTGTTTGGCAAGGCGCTGCTGTTGCCTGTGCTCACCAAGCTGGAAAACGCTCAACTGCATACTCTGGCTACCAATTCAGGTGCCAATGTCGAGCACAGTGGTAGGAAATTCGGTTTTGCTCATCAGTCTACGGATGCTCAGGCTGTTTGGGAAAATCCTGAGATTCAGGCGATTGTCGGCCTGACTCCACACAGCAATCACGCAGCGCTGGTGCAAACTGCGCTCGCTCAACAAAAGCACTTGTTCCTCGAAAAACCACTCTGCGTCACCCCCGAGGAATTACAATCCATTCGTCAAACAGCAGCCGAACAGGCCTGCCTTCCCCTGATTCTGGTAGGACACAATCGCCGCTTCTCTCCTCACACTCGCCAGCTTCAGCAATGGTTAAAGAATCGACAGTCTCCGGTAGTGACTCAGCTGCGTATCAACGCAGGCTTCGTCCCCAGAGATCACTGGGTGCATTCTGAAGATGAGGGACGCAGCCGGATTGTTGGGGAGATGTCGCATTTCATCGACCTGCTACAAGCATTAACAGGATCCCTTGTGCAGAGAGTGATTGCAGAGCGTGTGTCTGGTGATAACCAGGCGGTCATCAACAATGATAATATCGTGATCAGCCTGAAGTTCCGGGATGGTTCGGTGGGCAATCTGACGTATTCAGCATCTGGAGCCAAAGCCTATTCTCGTGAGCGGCTTGAAGTTTTCTGTGAAGGACAAACCCTGGTGCTCGAGGATTTTCGTGAGAGTGGGCGTCATGGGTCTGGAAAGACGGAGCGTTTCAAAACGACAGGACAAGAGATGGGCTATCGGGAAGAGCTCCAGCACTTTGTCAACTGTGTGGCCGATAAGGAGGAGCCTCTTGTGGCTTTTGCCGAAGCACTATCGACAATCGAGACGATCTTTGCGATTGAGCAGTCCTTGGCAACAGGCAAACCCGTGGTCTGCGAACTCACATGAAAATCCTGCTCGTCACGGATTCCTACCCTCCTGAAATCCGTTCTGCATCCCACCTGATGCTTGAACTGGCCGAGGAACTCCACTCAAGAGGTCATCAAATCACGGTGATGACCACCTGGCCTGAATACAACTTGGATCAAAATTTTACTCAGCGACAATTTTCTGAATTGGAAGATGAGGCCGGCATTCAGGTTCTACGAATCAAGACGTTGCCACACCACAACGTCAATTACCTCGTGCGTGGAATCGCCCAGTTGCTAATGCCGCTGCAGTTTCTCCGGAAAGTTCGACAACATCGTCTGCAAGCGGATGCTGTGATCGTGTACAGTCCACCCTTGCCTTTAGCGCTGGTTGGCGTGTGGTTGAGGTCGAAAGCAAGGTTTCTGCTCAACGTACAGGATCTGTTTCCCCAGAATGCAATTGACTTGGGGGTGTTGCGCAATCCTTGGCAGATTCGGTTTTTTCGATGGTTGGAAGGCTACGTTTATCGCAACGCAGACGTCATAACTGTGCACTCAGAAGGCAACAGAAGATCTGTTCTGCAACACTACCCAGATCTTGGCAACAAGCTACGAATCCTGCACAACTGGGTCGATGTCGGCCATCACCAGTCTGCAACAGGGACTGTTGATTTTCGTGCCAAGTGGGAGATCACACAACGCTATGTCGCAGTCTTTGCTGGAGTGATGGGACCTGCACAATACCTAGAACGAGTGCTGGAGATCGCAGAGCTTGTTCAGAAGCAGCAACCCGATCTGCTGTTTCTGCTAGTGGGTGCTGGAGTTGAGAAATCAAGACTGGCGCAGTTGGCAGCCCAAAAAAACCTCAGTAATGTTCGCTTTGAAGGATTTATCAGGCGTGATGTCTACCCTGATTTGTTGAGGATCTGCAGCCTGGGCTTGGTTTGTCTGAGTCCACAAAATCAAACGCCTGTCGTCCCTGGAAAAATTCTTGGCTACATGGCAGCTGGACTACCAGTTGTGGCTTTCCTCCAGTCCCAAAGTGATGGACACGGAATTGTTCAAGTAGCTGAATGTGGTGTCACTGCCGATTCCGCTGACTTGGATGCCTGTGCAGAGGCTTTCAAGAAAATGCTAAGGCAAGCTGAGCGATTTGAAGCAATCGGGGCTGCTGGGCGGAACTATGCGATCCAACACTTTTCCAAGGAAGCCTGTGTTTCTGCAATGGAACGGATGTTGACCAGTACTCAGGAGACTCTCTGATGAAAGTCCTGACGGTCTTTGGCACTCGGCCTGAAGCAATCAAGATGGCGCCCTTAGTTCACGCTCTGGCGGATCACCCCAATTTTGAATCATTGGTCTGTGTGACAGCTCAGCACCGGGAGATGCTGGATCAGGTTCTACAAATTTTTGAGATTCACCCAGACATCGATTTGGATCTGATGCGCCCAGGGCAGGATCTCTTCGATGTGACCAGTGGAGTCCTGCAGGGCATGAAGCAAGTGCTGCAGCAAGTCAAACCGGATGCTCTGCTGGTGCATGGGGACACCACGACTGCCTTGGCCACGACGATCGCAGGTTTCTATAGTGGTAACGCTGTTGGGCATGTAGAAGCAGGCCTGCGCACACATGACCTGCAAGCACCTTATCCTGAGGAATTCAACCGCCAGGTTGTCAGCCGAGTAGCCCGCTGGCACTTTGCTCCGACCGAGCAGAGTCGCCAAAATTTGTTTGATGAAAAAGTATCTCCGGAAACCATCCACGTGACAGGGAACACTGTGATCGATTCCCTGTTCTGGGTTTTGAAGCGTCTGGATGGGGACCCACAGCGCAAGAGTAAGATCGAATCATTTCTGAACAGACAACTATCCTTTCCATGGCAAACGCAGCGGTTCCTTCTGATCACCGGTCATCGACGTGAAAATTTTGGTCAGGGATTTCTTCAAATTTGTGAAGCCCTGCGCTCACTGGCCCACTCCTTCCCAAAAGTTCATTTCGTCTATCCTGTTCATCTGAATCCAGCGGTACAGAAGCCAGTCTTTGAGTTGCTGCAGGCGCTGCCCAATGTACACCTCTTGCCTCCACTGGAGTATGAGCCCTTTCTGCTCTTGCTCAAGCATGCCTATTTTGTTCTTACCGATAGCGGTGGAATTCAGGAAGAGGCCCCAAGCCTAGGCAAACCCGTACTGGTGATGCGTGATGTGACAGAGCGTCCGGAAGCGGTGGAGGCTGGCACAGTTCGATTGGTCGGTGCAGACTGTGGGCGAATTGTCGACAGTGTTTCGGAGTTACTTAGCATGCTGGAAAGCTATGCTCAGATGGCGAAAGCCCACAATCCTTATGGAGATGGCCAAGCTTGCGCACGGATTTTGGAAGCTTTACTGAGAAAATAGGTTTTTCGATTATCTGCTGTGTAAAGTATATGAACTATTTTAAAAATTCGGGCAAAATGTAATTCACTCTCAATTTTTGACGGTTTTTCTGCATGCCCATCGCCCTCCTCAATAACCTAGCCTTTGCGTTTCTGGCGGCACTCCTGCTGACCACTCTCAGCTTGTTGGTGCTCTTGCGTCGTACCAAACAGAATGAGGCAAATAAGAACTCCCCAAGATTGCGAGATCAACATCAAACTTCAATTCCTCGCTGGGGTGGTGTTGGGATCTTGATTGGCTTATTGAGCACTCTGCTACTTTCGACAGCTCTCCCTTTTGAACAGATCTCCTCTTTCCTCTCTGGTTCCTATCTCTGGCTGCTGATCAGCGCTGTATTTGCTTGTGGGCTTGGTTTCCTCGATGACCAGCAAAACCTAAGAGCCCGCTACAAACTGCTTGGGCAACTCGTCCTTGGCATCTTCACGGCTACGGTCATTTTCCAACCAGACACACTTCAGTTGCCCTTGATTGGACTGGTTGACATTGGATGGTTCGGTGGTCCTTTGATGGTGCTGTGGGTGGTTGGGGTGATGAATGCGATCAATCTGGTGGATGGACTGGATGGGCTCGCTGGTGGGTTGAGTTTGGTCACAACTCTCTTGCTGGGTACCTTGTGTTGGTGGGTTGGGAATTTCGAACTAGTGCTGTTCAGTTTGGCCCTGGCCGGAGCGATTTTTGGATTCTGGCTCTTCAACAAGCCTCCAGCCACACTGTTCATGGGGGATTCTGGCAGTATGCTGCTGGGCTACCTGTTGGCAGTCCTCACAGTCAAAGTGGTTGCTGTGACTGGTAATGGCTCTGTGTCCTTGGTGCCTGTCCTTTTGCTGGGTATCCCCTTGGTGGACACGGCCTTTGCCTTTTTACGACGCTACCTCAAGGGCATCCCCTTCTATGCTGCGGACAAGGATCACCTACATCATCGTTGTCTGCAAAAGGGTCTGAGCGTCTGGCAAACCACTCTGCTGTTGAATGCCTTGGGGCTCTTCTTTGGATTGCTTGGCGTTGTTGCCCACCTCTATTCAGCAATCGCCTCTCCGCTGATCATGGGTTTTGTGCTATTGGTCTACTGTCTGCTCTACTGGCTGGAATACGATGTGATCGTCCGGCCCTCCAATGCGATGCGTTCTCAACCACAGTTACGGAAACAACGGGACTTGGTGCGGGCGCTCTCTGAGAACGCTGAGATCTACTTTGCCAAGGACCGTAACACCACAGAACTGCAACACAGCTTCCGGTTCTGGGCAGAGTTGTTGGATATTCGAGACTATGAACTCCTGCAGCAACAGAGCTTGCTTCATCGTCAGGGAATTGTCGTAGTCGCTGAGGAAGATCGGTTGCTGGAATTCTCCCAGGACTCTTTCCTCCTGCGTCTTCGTTTACGTCAACAGGATCTGCAACAAGACTCTGATCTCAAGGATGAGCACCTGCGAATGGTAGTCCCTCTCTTTCTGGAACAATACCAACGCCTCCACAAACCTGCTGAAGGCAAGCCTCTCCGAGTGATTTCAAGAACTCCCTAATCTAATACTGTCCGCAGTTTTACTAGCTTTCTACTCTCAAGTCTTTGCCCAATCCAGCTCTTCTGGCACACCCTCCGCACCCCCCAAGATTTCGTTTAGTTTCTTGAGGATGATCATTGATTTGTAATTCAAAATCTCATTGTGATCACTGATTTGCCTTCAAGCCAGTTTCCAAAAGAAAAGATTTTCGATCTTTCACTAAAAAAATATGAAATCAATTAGCTGGGAAGTTGTCAGAGATTCCATACTTTTGCTTGGGATCCTGACTTTTTCACTTCCTCTGAAAATCCCTGCAATACAATCATTTTTAGAGTCGATCCTTCAGATTTCATTTCCCATCCAACTCAGTACCTACACCCTTTTCTTGCCAATGTGGCTTGGCATCACCGTATTGATCCACCTGCTCAGGATTCCAGAAATCTGGAATCAGCTTAAGATTCCTATATTGCTGATGGCAATGCTCTTTGTGTGGATGTGGTTAGGAGCTTGGTTCAGTGAGTGGCGGGGCCATAGTTTGAAACATGCAGGCCGTTATACGATACATCTTTTAGTGTTTTTGACCTTTTTACTTCTAGTGAGATCTCAAAATTTTCGTTCGATGGCTGTGGTGTTACTCAGCTGGTTTTTAGTTGTCAGCGGATTGACCATGGCTGAACAATTGTTTGCTGATTGGCAGTTGCAATCTTGGTTTGATTCCATCGGCTTGGGATTAGAACTTCATTCAAATGTTAGATCAGGTGGTTTAAGTTCACTATTTGAAAACCAAAATCCCTATGGGGTTGTTTCTGTTGCTTTGTTGGGGATTTCTTTGTTTGGTGTTGTACAAAAGCAGTGGTTTCTTGGAATTGCCGGAGCCTTGGCTTCTGTGTGGGGAATTGTACTCTCAGGCAGCCGAAATGCGATCCTGATTCTAATCATTTACGCTGTGTTGATACTGTTTGCGCAGTTTGGCCGAGCTGCGAATCGGAAGAAGCACTCCTGGAAAATATTTGGTGGGATTGGTCTTTTTTTGATTGTTGTTTCAGTCATCACTTTGTTCTTCAATCCGAAAGTGATGATGAAAAATCAGCAAACTTGGGAAGAACTACAATTTGTTAGCGAGTTTTCACAACTAGAGAATATCGACCCCCGATTTGCGCTTTACAGAATGGCGATCGAGTATGGCGTTCAGCATCCCTCTTTTTTCGGGGTAGGAGTCAAATCGTTTGGTTATGCAGTTTCTGAAGGAGCCTCGGGTCCGATGGCTTCCGTATTTCAAAGTGCAAATGAAACATGGAATGCACACAACGCCCTGCTGACAATCTGGGTTGAAATGGGATGGATTGGCCTCCTCCTAGCCCTGGGGTTTGTAGCCTCTTGGTTTTGGAAGTTTCGTAGGGCGTCTATGTGGCTCTTGGCTAGCGTTCTTATACTCTGCCTTGGACAAATCCTCGACTACTTCATCTGGCAGATAACCTTTATGACTGTACAAAGCTTGATCTTTGTCTTGATGGCAGCATCATCAATCTATGGTTCCGGTAAGGATCAATGAGAACTTTAACATTTCTCATAATATGAAAGCCGCGTCAATCAACCAACTGATCTTACAGCACAATTAAGATCTTGCGGAATAAAGCCTCCTTGTCATCAGCAGATATTCAAAAGAGCCTTGAACGTTGGCATCTAACTCAAATTCATGAGGGATCTGCACAACTTGATTCCTGACATTAAGGAACAATTTGACTTGGCACTTTGGATTCATCAGATTTTCTCCAAAGTTGTTGAGCAATTGCTTCTGCCTATGCTTCCAATTGTAGAATTTCAACCAATCTATTGCCAGTCATCTAAAGCGAGGTCCCTCAACGTAGAGGATTCGTGGAAACGCTCTGATCCAGGGCTAAGACCAGAGGTCATTGAAGTTGATGAAGTAAGAACTATTGGGAGGGTACGTTTACTACAAACAAAATCTCGAAAAGATTGTCGAATTAAGCTGCTTGAACTGGTAAAGGTAGTTGAAATCGTCCCGCCACTACCCCTGCTACGGTCAAGTCCTCGTCTAGCAAATCCCAACGCAAAGCATACCCGTTCAGTTCAATTTTCACAGTTTTAAGATCCTGATCACTCGCATCTCGCAACCGAATAAACCGGTTTGCCGGGAAACCGAAGATCCTCCCATCCGTCAGTTCAACAAAAATCATGCGCTCCTGGACCCAAGCCCGAATTGCACAGGGTTCGATTTCATCTATTGTGGAATTCATGAAATTTCTCCAAGAGAAGTCGTTGATTAGCATAAACAAGGTGTTCAATTTCTCGAATTTTCTTGGGAGATAACCCCCGATTCTTTGCCAGCCTGACCGGCCTAATCCAAAATTTACATTCTCCCTCTGAGTGTCGTATGTGGACATGAGGAGGCTCTATACCCTCATTAGAGTAAAAGTTAAACCGGTAACCACCAACTCTCAACACAGTCGGCATTATTTCTCCGATTTTTGGATCCGGAATTCGATATTGATTCTAAATAACATGTAGGATTAAAAGACACAATTTTCGTTCAGTTTTGAATAAATCCAAACCAACTTGATCGGCCCAGGATACTGAGCAACCACCGAATCCGTGGTCAAAAGCAACATACCTTCGAAAACTGCTTGGGCAAATAACATCCTATTGAAAGGATCTTTGTGAATTGGTGGTAATTGGTCAAGTGTGAGACTATGTGTACTTTTGAGAACTAGTTCTGTATAGCCATTTTCAATCAACCCACGATTAAGCAAAGAAGGATCCACAATAAAGTCTGGTCGTCCCAGGACAAGTTTGATCGTAATTTCCCATAGGCTTAGCGTACTGAAATAGAGTTGATTCTCCGGTTGTTCCATTAATTTAGACACAGCACTAGATAGAGGTTCAGGCATTGAGGCAGCCCAGATCAGCAGGTGCGTATCCAGCAACAAATTCATTCGGCCAGCCCAAACTGAGCAAGAATCTCCTCTTGGCCCATTCGGTCAAAATCATCTGGGACGGTAAACTACCCTGCCAAAAATCCCAGTCGCTTGATCTGCGCCGTTTCCGGATCATCAATTGCGGTCAACCGGGCAATCGGCTTGCCTGCCTTGGCTATGATAAAAGGGCGACCCTCAGCAACTCCTTGAAGTAACCTTGATAAATGACATTTTGCCTGGTGAATATTGACGATCTCCATACCTCTCTATACATCTTAGTTTGATAAACTTAATTAGTTTTTATCTAACACTAATAATCGTCATTCAGAAATTCCAGGCAAAGAATTATTTGGCCGTAATTTTCCCTCCTCGTTGTCGCGAGCGCAGTGTTCAATTAGGAAACCTCAACCCAACTGTCTTCGGTAGCGTAGCGTGGCGAGCCACTACTGATACTCACGATACCGTAAGATTCTGCACTGCCAAGTTGGCATTGAGGCTGCTCGCATTGGCGTTAAACAAAAGTTGTGTGGCATCCGGATCACAGCGAGGGAATTTACAAACCCTTGCTCTCACGGTCAAACTCATCAGGGACAGTAAGGCGAAAAACTAGAAATCAGAGTTTCAATGTCAATGGCTTTGAAAGATTATCGCTACTAGGGCCTGTCATCAAGTTAGCCAAATGAACGTGGCTACCAAGTAGATACCACCAAGAAAATCAAAGATTCGCTTATGTGGTGACCAGTGCCAATCTCCGCGTGTTGCTTCAGCTTGGGTAAGAGGTTTCCAATCAGGAATCACCGGAGAGACTAGTCTAAGTCGAATTCCAAATATTCCTTTGGATGGAACTTCAAGGGAATTACACCTTCCACTTGGTGCTACTCAAAGCGATCCAAAAGTCTAACCAGCACAGCGAAGAATTTTTACGCCAGACAAACATTGATCTTATCCCAAATAGACCGCAGCAACACATTAGCGCCGTCTGTATCAAAGGTTTGATGCGACAAAGATGAAAACTCATTGGATTGCTGAGTGCATCAACAGTGATATGAATTTTTGTCGTCAGGCCTCCCTCCGAGCTATAAGTAATTCATTTTAGTAACGAACTCACCAAGACTGTGAAAAACACCAATAACAAAGATTCTACAGTGTCTGAGGTCACTAGTTATATAGCACAGTATAATCAAGTTTCTGAGTAGTCTGAACAACCAAAAAATCTAGAAGAATAATTCATAGTGGTAATTATCTATAGAATGATTTGAAATTTGAAAGAAATAAAAAGGGATGAAAGTTCTAGATTGGCATTTAAAAAAGATACCAAAGCATCATAAAGATATTATAAAAGGATCAATTTTATTGGTCGCATTCATCATTATTAGTAAGATCACAGGTGTTTTAAAAGATGTAATCGTTGCGGCAGAATTAGGGATCGGATTAGAAATGGATACATTCATGTATGCATTCACTTTGAGTACAATGATAGTCAGTCCGTTAATTCAAACGATTATCAATTGTATTTCAACGAGTTACAGTGAAATAGATACGAATGCGAAACTAGAAGAATTTCAAGGAACAGTAAATCTCTTAGTTCTTATCATTGGTGGATTACTTCTAATTTCACAACATTTGGCTATGTCAAGTATCATAGAATTAATCAGTGATGGAAAAAATTCATTAGAAAAGGAGAAATTAGAAACATATAGTAAAATCTTAAATTTATATATTCCATTAAGTCTAATCATAGCAGTTTCTTCAACAAGAATGCTAATGAGAAAACAACATATAAACACTCTTTTAGAATCCTTACCTGCAGTGTGTACAATATTCAGCTGTTTATTCTGGGTGCGAGAAATCGATGGCATAACGTTGATCAGCGGATTTTTAATCGGAAGCTTTATACAGTGGATGTTAATGGAAATAGATCAATATCGTAGAATTCGTAGAATCAGTCTATCATGTAAAATTTCAACAGAAATCTTGAATTTGACACGAAGAGTCTGCTGGATGCTACCAGCAATGATTTTGACTACATCAACTATAGTGGTAGACCATATGATGGCATCGTGGTTAGGTACTGGATATATAAGCACTCTTGGTTATGCGACAAAGGTATTAGCAATTCTCTTAACATTAACACAAACTGTGGTAGGAAGATCAATGATGCCTGTTCTAGGTGAAATACGAAGTAATCCAGTTCTTTTAGAAAAAACTGTAAAACAATGGATGTATATATCTATAGTTGGTTCTACATTGCTAGCAGGGATGATGGCAATCTTTGCAGAACCAGTAATAAATCTTTTATTTGAACGTGGAAAGTTTAGTACACAGGAAACTATTGCTGTAAGAAATGTTCTTTGGGCTTATCTTTTACAAACACCATTCTATTTAGGTTCAACGATACTTTTTATCGAAAGAGTTATAAAGGGAAAGCAGAAAGAGCTATTAAATATGGCTGTATTGGTATTTCTATTTAATATAGTATTAAACAATGTACTCTCTAGCTATCTTTCGGTAGTAGGAATCGCACTATCTACAAGTATTTGTTACTTTATACAGTGGCTTTACTTGTACAAAAAAAGGTAATATC